>Ga0210390_10000013_pt1 | contig 235627 bp, 226 predicted proteins | sample IncBWH11OmetaG_FD_161050 | JGI IMG/M metagenome (GOLD analysis project Ga0210390, IMG submission 161050) | Forest soil microbial communities from Barre Woods Harvard Forest LTER site, Petersham, Massachusetts, United States - Inc-BW-H-11-O ... | reverse complement strand
CGAACCGGCTGCCCAGAGCATCATTGCGCACGCGGCGCCGAACAAGAAGCTGAGGATTATTGTTTGCATGACCGAGCCGTCCCTTGGTGGCGCACCATAGGGCCGGGACCTTTCATTTTTATTAGTTCGGCGGCCGCCAGACGCGTGCGGGCCGGCGAAAACGCGCCGGCCCGCATTGTTGCTTAAAAAGTTATTTGCAGCCGTTCGGTGTCGCCGTTTTGCCGGGCGGACAGCCGCCGGCAGGGTGCGGCGCCGGCTTTGGCGGCGGCGGCGGAGGCTTGGCCACGGCCGGCGCGGGATGTGGCGGCGGCGGTGGTGGCGGCGGTGGTGGCGGCGGCTTAACCATGGCCGGAGCCGGATGCGGTGGCGGTGGCGGCGGCTTTTCGAATGCCGGTGCCGGGCCGGACGGATGCGGCGGCGGCGCGGCCGGTTTCTCGAAAGCCGGTTTCGGCTCGACCGAATGTGGCGGCGGCGGTGCGGGTTTCGCGAAAGCCGGCGTCGGCTCCGCCGGATGCGGTGGCGGTGACCCGGGTTTCTCGAATGCCGGCGCGGGGCCGCCCGGATGTTGCGGCGGCGGCTCCGGCTTCACGAAGGCGCTCGAAGGCGGTGGTGGCGGCGCGCCGGCGCCAGGATGCGGCTGGACTCCCGGCGTTAGCGGCGTGCCAAATCCCGGCCGCGTCCCCGGCGTGCCGGGCGCTCCCGGTGCGCCTGCGCCGCCCGACGCACGTGCCGCGGCAGCCGGCAAGGAGACGCGAAATTCCGGACGGCCGCCTGGTCCCGGCGGCACTCCCGGAGCGGGTCGCACGACGACGGCTCGCGGCGGCCGGATGAAGACCGGAATAGCCGCGGCTGCGGGGATCGGCAGCGCGAAACGCTCGCGCGGCGGCGGCGGCGGCGGCAACACGGCGAATTCGCGCGGCCGCGGCGGCAGGAAGAGGACCGGCGGCGGTGGCGGCGGCCGGAAGCCAAGTCCGCCGAACATAATGAATGGACGATCGATATAGCCCATCTCATCGGGGGGCGGCGGCGGCACGCCGAAATCGATCATGGCGAAGCCGGGCGGTGGCTCTATCTCGGCGCGCAGAAACGCCAGCCGCCGGCGCGCGTCCCACATATGCGGACCGTTCGGATATCGTCGCAAATAGGACCAATAGGCCGGCGGCGTGTCGTTCATCACGCAGTGACGCCAGGCGATCTCTTCGCGGCGCACCGCGATCATCGCCGCGACGCGCGGTGAATAGGGACTGTCGGGATAGACGGCGAGGAATTGCTCGTAGCCGTCGATCGTGTCGAGCGCGAGCGCTGCGGCATAGGCATCGTCGGGATTGCCGAAGTCGCGCATCGGCCGACTGCGATAGTCGGCGAGCGGTGCGACATTCGGCGGCGGCGGTGCGTCGGCAGCGCGTTCGGTCATGAAGAACGGACCGTCGATCTGCGCGGCATACCAGGGCACCTCGCCGCCTTGCGTCTGCTCGCTGACGCGCAAGCGCACGCGCGCGAAAATATCGTCGAGGCTCAAGCCGCCGGCCGAGATCATTTCGGTGAGCGCGGTGGCATAGGCGCCGTAAGGACCCTGTTCGTCGGGCCCGATGGTGCCCGGCGCCGCGTTGAACGCGAACGCCATGCTCGGCGGCGGATCGATCAGCGCCAAGCCGCCCGCGAGCGGCTGGGCGCCCTGCGCAAAGCCGTTCTGCCGCGCCGCATCGAGGATCACGATCTTGACGCGGCCGGGGAGCGAGGCGAGCGGCTGGGTAAAGTCGGAGATCCGGATTGCCTGCAGCGGCACGTCGACATCACGTTGAATGTCGGCATCGATCGGCACGAAATAATTGTCGCCGGCATATTGCACGCCGTAGCCGGCAAGATAGATCAGCGCGACCGTGTCGGGCCCCGCCGCTGAAACCTGATCGATGAACTCGCGAAACGATTCCCGCAGCGTCGCCTGATCGAGGTCGCGCGCGCCGGTCACGGTGAAGCCCGCGGCCTGAAGGGCGTCGGCAACGAGGCCGGCATCGTTGGCGGGCGTCGCCAGCGTTGCGGTTTTGTACTGGGAATTGCCCACGACGAGGGCGAAGCGCTGTTCGGCCAGTCCCGGGCGCAGGCCGAGCGTCAACGCAAAGCACGCAACAAGCCACAGCAATGATGCATGCAGAAGCTTTTTCATCATCGGTCCCTCGAAATGGGTTTGTTCCTCAAAATGAGTTCCTCGAATCGCCGTGAGCCGCCTCGGTGTTATGGGGCGCATCCTGCCGATCAATAGGTCTGAATCATGTCAGGCCGCGCATTTGTTCTTTGGCGTCTGTTCTTTATGCGCCTGTCCGCTTTAGGTTCCTATCGGTGTTGCGGGTTACCAGTGGCACGGCCCGCGGGGGGCAACAGAAACATGCGGCAATACATGCCTTCAAGTTCTTCGAGCAGCAAATTTTCATAAGTTGGATTTGCGTCCCGGCGATGACCACGCTAAGAACAAACAAAGCTTTTGTAATTCACCCGCCCCATCGGCGTCTCTGCCGCCTCTTGGCACTCAACGCCTTGCCATCCAACGTCGTTGCCGATATGCGACCGAAGCAGATCCTTTACGGGATCGGCAAACAAAAGCGCGTTGGGTGACGCGATCCCGTGCGAGGTGCTTGCCTAGTGTGACTTGCCTGGATGTCGCGGACTTTGCGGCGATTGTTGATGCAACTATGCAACAAGATATTTATGCAACAAGAATCTGTGCCGCAAAGGCTTGCGCAACTCAGATTCATCTGCAAATAAAGCTGCCCTCCAAACTATCTGTTGTCTTTTCACTCCCGTAAGGGATACAAGCTGCCTTTCTTGAAAGGGAGGTTTTATGGCGAAGATGAAGAAGAAGCGGCGCGCGTGGACTGCAGCCGAAGTTCGTGACCTTAGAGCGATGGCAAAGAAGAAGACCACCGCCGGTCAAATCGCGAGGAAGCTGAAGCGGACCGAAGGTGCGACGCGCCAGAAGGCGTTCAGCATCGGGCTGTCGCTCGACTCCCGTTCCTAAACTTTCAAACAGAAATTCTATTCCTAAGATTCAACGGCATGCCGGTCCTGCCAAACGCGGGCACGGCATGCCGTCGCGCGTTTTGCTTTGGTGGTACTTTTGGTGTCGCTGTCGGCGCGATGCCGGACAGGCGTCGTCGCCTCAAAATGTCAGGGCGACTCGCAAGCCGCCTCATCTGGTCGTAAATCAGGTCGCTCATCGCGACTATCGCCTAGGAATGATGTCCGTTTCGGGTCTGCCGCCGGGTGGGGGCGATGGCGCGATCCGACCGCTCCGGCGGCTGTTTGTCCTATTAACTAACGGCCCTGAACCTGCCCCAATACTTCCGCAACTAAGGCTATAGTGGTTCCCGATCCTGGTCGGGCCTTTCGCCATTGTCGGGTCAAGTGAGTTGCGGCCAGCCCGAGCACACATGCTGGGCGTGGTTTTGCGCCTGTTACGGTGATACGAACGCCTATGAGCCAGCCTCCCGGCCCGCTGCGGCAGCAGCCCGCCAGTTCTGAGCTTGCAAGCGCGCTCAGCGCGTGCCGGCGGGCTTTTTACGCCATCGCTATGTTCAGCGGCATGAGCAATCTGCTGATGCTCACCAGCGCGCTGTTCATGCTCGAAGTTTATGACCGGGTGCTGCCGAGCCGCAGCGTGCCGACGCTGGTGGCGCTGTTGCTACTGGCGGCCGGCATGTACGCGGCGCAGGGCGTCATTGACATGATCCGCAGCCGCATCCTGGTCCGCGTCGGCCGCAGCCTCGATGAGGCGCTGAGTTCGCGGGTCTATGACGCGGTGGTTCGGCTGCCGCTCAAGGTCGGCAATCGGGGCGAAGGCACCCAGCCGATCCGCGATCTCGATACGGTACGCGGCTTTCTGTCCGGGATCGGCCCGGTGGCGTTCTTCGATCTGCCGTGGATACCGATCTATCTCGCCATCTGCTTTATCTTTCACTTCTATATCGGCCTGACCGCTTTGTTCGGCGCCATCGTCCTCGGCGCGCTCGCCGTCGTGACCGAGCTGCAGACGCGGCACCCGACGCGGAGCGCCACGCAATATGCCGCGGCGCGCAATACTCTTCTGGAAGCGAGCCGCCGCAATGCCGAGGCGATCACCGCCATGGGCATGGTCGGCCGGATTTCGCGGCGCTGGGGCGAGCTCAACCGCCATTATATCGCCGCCAGCGGCCGCGCCAGCGATGTCGGCGGCGGGCTCGGCGCGATGTCGAAGGTTTTACGGATGCTGCTGCAATCCGCGATCCTCGCTGTCGGCGCAGCGCTTGTGATCAATCAGATGTCGACGCCCGGCATCATCATCGCCGGCTCCATTCTTGGCGCGCGCGCCTTGGCGCCGGTCGACATGGCGATCGCCAATTGGCGCGGCTTCGTCGGCGCGCGGCAAAGCTGGCAGCGGTTGTCCAAATTGCTCGGGCATCTGCCGCCGGTCGTCGCGCCGATGCCGCTCAAGCCGCCGGCGCGCTCGCTCGTGGTGCAGAATGCCGCCGTCGCCCCGCCCGGCGCGCAAAAGATCGTATCGCAGGACATCAATTTCACGCTCACGGCGGGTAAGGCGCTCGGCGTGATCGGACCGACGGCGTCGGGAAAATCCTCGCTGGCGCGCATGCTGGTCGGGGTCTGGAGCCCGGTTCGCGGCACTGTGCGGCTTGACGGCGCGACGATCGATCAATGGTCGCCGGAAGCGCTCGGGCGCCATATCGGCTACGTGCCGCAGGACGTGGAATTGTTCAACGGCACGGTGGCGCAGAACATTTCGCGCTTCGAGGAGCCGCCGGATCCGGACGCCGTCATCGCCGCGGCACAGGCCGCCGGCGTCCACGATCTCATTACCGGTCTGCCGGAGGGCTACGACACGATCGTCGGCGATCACGGCAGCGCCTTGTCGGCCGGGCAGGCGCAGCGGCTCGCGCTCGCCCGCGCGCTCTACCGCGATCCTTTCCTCGTCGTGCTCGACGAACCCAATTCCAATCTCGATGCCGAAGGCGATGAGGCGCTGACGCGGGCCATTCTCGGGCTTCGCGCCCGCGGCGCGATCGTGATCGTGGTCGCGCATCGGCCGAGCGCCATTGCCGGCGTCGACTATATCCTCATCATGGGCAAGGGCCGCCAGCAGCAGTTCGGGCCGAAGGAGGAAATCCTCACCCGCGTCACCGCGCAGAGCCAGCCGCCGCGCGCCTTGAAAGTGGCAGAGCAGGGAGGTGCGGGATGATCGACGCACCGAACAGAGATACGGGCAGGCCCAAAAGCTATACGCCGAGTAGACCGCTGGGCCAAACGCCGAGCAAAGCCCCTGCGGATCCGAAGGCCAAACTGCCGAACCCATTCGGCGGCAAACTCGCCAGCAAGTTTTCCGGCAAATTGCCGGGCCGGCTTTCAGGTCAATTCTCCTGGAAGCTGCCGCGCCAGTTGCATTGGCTCGAAGCAAAGCTCGGGCCGACTTTGTCGTGGCTGTTCTACGATGAGTCGCCGCCGGAAAGTGCCGAGGCCTCGATCCGCCGCCACATCATTGCCGGCAGCGTCCTGATCGGCGTGCTGGCATTCGGCCTGGGCGGCTGGGCCTCCACCGCCGAAATCTCCGGCGCGCTGATCGCGCAAGGCTCGCTTGTCGTCGATTCCAACGTCAAGAAGGTGCAGCATCCGACCGGCGGCGTGGTCGGCGAGTTGCTGGCGCACGACGGCGATCATGTCAAAGAGGGTCAGGTTCTCATCCGGCTCGACGAGACGGTGACGCGCGCCAATCTGGCGATCGTCACCAAGGGTCTCAACGAACTCTATGCGCGCAAAGCGCGTCTTGCCGCCGAGCGTGACGGCGTCGATTCGGTTCCGACGCCTCCCGAACTCGCCCAAAACGCCGACGATCCCGGCGCGAACGAGGCGCTCAACAGCGAGCGCAAGCTGTTCGATTTGCGGCGCGCGGCGCGGACCGGTCAAAAGCAGCAGCTGCAAGAGCGGATTACGCAATTGCAGCAGGAGATCACCGGCATCGACGCGCAGCTCACCGCCAAGGATCAGGAACTCGGGTTGATCGCGCAGGAGCTGCAGGGCGTGCGCGAGCTGTGGCAGAAGAACCTGATTCAGCTCAACCGGTTGACCTCGCTGCAGCGTGACGAGGCTAAGATCCAAGGCGAGCGCGGCCAGCTCGTCGCCCAGTCCGCCGAGGCCAAGGGCAAGATCGCCGAGACCCAGTTGCAGATCATCCAGGTCGATCAGGACCTCTCCAGCGACGTGGCCAAGGAATTGCGCGAGACCGAAAGCAAGATCGGCGAATATGTCGAGCGCAAAGTCACCGCCGAAGACCAGCTCAAGCGCACCGATATCCGCGCGCCGCAGGACGGCACCGTGTTCCAATCGACCGCGAACACGGTCGGCGGCGTGGTCACCGCCGGCGATCCGATCATGCTGATCGTGCCGGAGAGCGACAATCTTCTGGTCGAGGTCAAGGTCGACCCGAAGGACATCGATCAGGTCCAGCTCGATCAGCCCGTCGTGCTGCGCTTCTCGTCGTTCAATTCGCGCACCACGCCGGAGATCAACGGCAAGGTCGTGCGGATCGCGGCCGACACCTCGACCGATCAGCGCACCGGCCAGACCTATTATCTCGCGCGCATCTCGATGAGTGCCGACGAGGTCAGGCGGCTCGGCGACGTCAAGCTGACGCCGGGCATGCCGGTCGAGGCCTTCATCCAGACCGGCGAACGCACCATGCTGTCCTATCTGATCAAGCCGCTGCATGATCAATTCATGCGGGCGTTCCGCGAAAAATAACCTCGCTATTGCGCGGGTGGATGAGATAACAAGCCCGCGCGATCCGGCGCGGCGTCGTTGCCGAGCTTTCGCGGTTCAGGAGACGTGCTGGCGATGAACGGGATTGCCCGCTGGGCGCGGAAATTCGGCGTGGCGCGCGCGGTGTGCCTCGTGCTCCTGTTCGCGCTCATTCCGCTGCGGCTTGCCGATCCGCGGCCGCTCGCCGAATTGCGCGCGCGCACCTTCGATCTGTTTCAGGTGCTGTGGCCGCGCGAGCAGAGCTCGCGGCCGGTCGTCATCGTCGACATCGACGAGGACAGCCTGAAAGAAATCGGGCAGTGGCCGTGGCCGCGCACCACCGTGGCCGATCTGATCACCAAGATCACCGAGCTCGGCGCCGCCGGCATCGGCTTCGACATCATTTTCGCCGAGCCCGACCGCATGTCGCCGGCGATTGCCGAACAGAGTTTCCGCGGCATCGATGCCGACACGCGCGCCAAGCTCGACAGCCTGCCGAGCAATGACGCGGTGCTGGCCGACGCGATCAAAAATTCGCGCGTCGTCGTCGGCCAGGTCGGCTCAGCCCATGTCGATCCCAAGACCAAAGCCGAGCAGATCTTGCAGACCGGCTTTGCCATTCGCGGTCCCGATCCGACGCCGTTTCTGGTGACGTTTCCCGGACTCCTGCGCAACGTGCTGCCGATCGAGGAGGCCGCGGCCGGCCGCGGCCTGTTTTCGATCAATCCGGAAACCGACGGCATCATCCGCCGTGTCCCGGTGATCATGAAGGCGCAGGGGGCGCTGGTGCCCTCGCTCGCCATGGAAATGCTGCGGGTCGTGTCGCATGCCAGCGCCATCCTGGTGCGCGTCAACGAAGCCGGCGTGCAATCGGTGGCGGTGCCCGGCCTCGAAGTGCCGACCGACCGCAACGGGCAGCTCTGGGTGCATTTCAACAAGCATGATCCGGCGCGCTATGTCTCGGCGAAGGACGTGCTGCAGGGCCGCGTGCCGCCGGACCGCCTGCGCGGCCGGCTGGTCCTGATCGGCACGTCGGCGACCGGGCTCCTCGACATCAAGACCACGCCGCTCGATCCGGTGATCCCCGGCGTCGAGGTGCATGCGCAAATCCTCGAAAGCGTGCTCACGAAGTCTATTCTGCTCAATCCGAACTACGCGATCGGCGCCGAACTCGTGATCGCGGTGCTGCTCGGGATCGGCGTGATCATCACCGCGCCGATGCTGTCGCCGACGGTCAACGTGGTGCTCGGCGCGCTTCTCATCGTCGGCTTGACCGGCTTCTCGCTTTATCTCTTTGCCGAGCACAATCTGCTGATCGATTTCACCTATCCGCTGATTTCGAGCTGGCTGATCTATCTCGTTCTGACCTTCGTCAATTATTTCCGCGAACAACAGCAGCGCCAGCAGATCCGCTCCGCTTTCGGCTATTACCTGTCGCCGCACATGGTCGAGCAGTTGGCACGCTCGCCGGAAAAGCTCGTGCTTGGCGGCGAAGAGCGCCGCATGACCATCCTGTTCTCCGACGTACGCGGCTTCACCACCATCTCCGAGCACTACAAGGACGATCCACAAGGCCTGACGCGGCTGATGAACCGCTTCCTCACCCCGCTCACCAACGCCATCATCGAGCGCAAGGGCACGATCGACAAATATATCGGCGACGCCATCATGGCGTTCTGGAACGCGCCGGTCGACGATCCCGAGCAGGAAAGCAATGCCTGTGAGGCGGCGCTGCAGATGCTTGAGCGCGCCGTCACGCTCAACGGCGAGCTCAAGAGCGAGGCCGAGGCCAGTGGCGGCGAGTTCATGCCGCTGCGCATCGGTATCGGCCTTAATACCGGCCCTTGCGTGGTCGGCAATATGGGATCGGATTTCCGCTTCAATTATTCGGTGCTGGGCGACACCGTGAATCTCGCCTCGCGGCTTGAAGCGCGGACCAAGGATTACCGCCTGCCCATGGTCATCGGGTCGCGCACCGCGGAAGTGGCGAAGAACAGGTTCGCCACCATGGAAATCGATCTGATCCTGGTGAAGGGCAAGAAGCAGCCGGAAGCGGTGTTCACCGTGCTCGGCCGCGCCGAGGTCGAGCAGGATCCGCGTTGTGTCGAACTGCGCGATCTCAACGCGCAAATGCTGGCGCGCTTCCGCAAGCAGGATTGGGACGGCGCGCTCGACTTTATTCAACGCTGCCGCAAGAGCGCCAATGGCTTCGACGTGTCGGGGCTCTACGACATGTATGAAGAGCGCATCGCCGCCTATCGCGCAGAGCCGCCGGGACCAGATTGGGACGGCGTCTACGAAGCCGAATCGAAGTAACTGTTATTTCGTGATGGAGGCGGGCGCCGCAGAACGACGCGCGCCGATCAGCACGTCGGGCAGGTATCGCCGCGCGCCCTCGCTGTCGAGCGCAAACAGCGGCACCGCCTCCGGCATCGCCTTGTCTTCGACGAGCTTGAGCCAGCGATTGTCGAGGATGATCCAGGCGCCGTCGAGCCGCGCCGCGGTGACGGCGTGGTCCTCATGCGCGGCGGTATTGTGCACGATCATCAGTTTCACATCGTCGGCGGCAATGCCGGCTTCGATCAGCGCGACATATTTGGCGATCGCATAATCCTCGCAGTCGCCCTTGTGCGTGGTGAAGGTCTCGAGCGGCGCGCTCCATTTGTCGGGCACGCCCCATTGCGCCATGTCGCTCATCGGCTCGATCGCCATGTTGATGGCGCGATTGATCACGCCGATGCGGGCGCGCCCGGTCAGCGCCCGGCCCTGGTCGACGATGGCGAGGAAGTTTTTCGCCGCCACCGGACAAGAATCCATGTTCGCCCGGCAGCGCGCAAAGACTTCGCTCTCAGCGCGCATATCGGCCTTGACGCGGTTCCACTTCGTCAGAACGTCTCCGCCTTTGACCGGCAGAATATTGAACCGAAACGAAGCATCGATGTTAGGCAGATCGTTGCGCGGCAAGGCGGCATCGGGACGAACGGGCGTCACGGCTTCAAGCGCGGCGAGCTTCGTCGGCGCGGTCGCGGCGGCTTGGTTCGGTTTTTGAACGTCAGGCTGAAGCTTGACCGGAATGTCCGCCAGCACCGTGGTTTCCACGGACGTGACCGGATCAGCAGGCAAAATTTCGGTTTCGGCGTCGACTTTTGCTTTGATGGGATCTTGCGGCGCAGCGCTTGGCGTCTCGCTTGCGACAGCCGCTTGCCCCATCGGTGCTTCGATAATGATTGAGGTCGCAGACTGGTTCGCGTCGGCGACCGGTCCGGATTCGATACCGGCAAAGGCCGGCACGGCGACAGCAAATAGGAAGGCGGCAAACCACCACGCCGCGACACGCAACAACATTATGACGTCCCTGAACGGCGAGATGAGAAGCTTGCGCTTTCTCTCCCAGCTCTAATTTCAGGAGCCGACATAACGTGCGTGCGGCTGCAGCCCGGTTAAACGAGCGCTGATCGCGCGGGAATGATCGGAAACAGCGTGTAACGACGGCTTCGCCGACGCTTACAATTTTATCGATCTGGTTGTCCTAATTGCTTGTACAGCGCGCCATTTGTGCGATTAAATGAGCGCCAAGTTGGTAAAATGGGGAGGCGAGAAAATGCGCGTCACGCTGCGCCTGAAGCCGCACGCAACATTATTTGGTCTGACCGCGGCCGGTCTCTTGCTCGGTCTTTCGTTCGGCATTGGCCGCGCGTCGGCCGAGGACAAGACCTTCGAATTGAAGCTTGCGCATTGGGTGCCGCCCTCGCATCCGTTGCAGAAGGCGCTCGAAGCCTGGGGTGACTCGGTCCAGCAGGATTCCGGCGGCACCATCAAGTACAAAATTTATCCGGCGCAGCAGCTGGGCAAGGCTTTCGACCATTACGACATGACGCGCGACGGCATCGCCGACTTCGCCTATGTCAATCCGAGCTATCAACCCGGCCGGTTTCCGATTTTCGATGCCTCGAATCTGCCGTTCATGATCGCCAATGCCAAAGCGGGCTCCGGCGCGATCGACGACTGGTATCGAAAATACGCTGCCGCCGAGATGAAGGACGTCAAATATTGCTTCGCCTTCGCCCACGATCCCGGCACGTTCCATTCCCGGACCAAGAAGATCGTGGTGCCGAGCGACATTTCTGGCATGAAAGTGCGGCCGGCGACCGCGATCATCGCCTCGATGGTCACCTCGCTCGGCGGCACCAATGTGCAGGCGTCGGCGCCTGAAGTGCGCGACGTCATCGAGAAAGGCGTCGCCGACGCTGTCACCTTCCCGTCAGGATCGATCGTGCTGTTCGGTATCGACAAGGTGACGAAGTACCATATCGACTTCCCGCTCTATACGACGGGCTTCGTCTGGATCATGAACAAGGACACCTATGCCGCGATGTCGCCCGCGCAGCAGAAGGTGATCGACAATCATTGCAACAGGGAATGGGCGGAAAAGACCGCGGGGCCCTGGGCCGAATTCGAGCATGAGGGGCTCGCCAAGATCAAGGCCGAGCCCGACCAAGAGGTCTATAGCTTGACCGACGCGCAGCTCGACCAATGGAAGGCCGCGGCGACGCCGGTGATGCAGTCGTGGTCGGACGCGGTGAAAAAGGCCGGCGGCGATCCCGATCCGGCTCTCAAGAGCCTGAAGAACGAACTCGCCAAATCCAATTCCGGCTACTGAGCGCGTCGCTTCGCGGCCTGAAGGCGCGGCATGTTGCCGCCGACCTGCAGGGTGCGATCCCGCCTTTAAGAATACGCGCTGATGGCAGGACCACAGACCGAATCCGCCCCGCATGAGCCACCGTCGCCGCCGCGGCGGCCGCGCAGCCTCATGGACCGCTTCATCGACGGCATCGAACTCGTCGCCGCATTCTTTGTCGGCATCGTCGCGCTCGACATCTTCGTCTCGGTTTTGCTGCGCTATTTCTTCGCCGTGCAGATACCGGATTCTTACGATTTCGGCCGGCTCTTGCTCGGCATCCTGATCTTCTGGGGCATCGCCGCGACGTCCTACCGCGGCAGCCACATCACCGTCGATCTCCTCTATTCCAATGTCGGCGAGCGGATGAAGCGCGTCATCGACGTGTTCGCGACACTGGTTCTGCTGTTCGTCGTCACGGTGCAAACCTACACTTTGTTCGACAAGGTGCGCGGCACCTATGCCGACCATGTGTTGACCTATGACCTGCGGCTGCCCGTCTGGCCGTTTTACCTGGTGGCCTGGCTCGGCGACGTGTCTGCCGTGCTGCTCATCGCCGTGCGCACCTATCGGCTGATCTTCTATCCCGATCTGCTCGGCGGCCAGTATCAGATCAAGCCGGTCGAATGAGCGAACTCATGAGCGTTGCGAGATGAGGCGCATTTGCATCTGAGCACCGACGCGGTCGCCATTATCGGCTTTGTCACGCTGTTCGCGCTGATGCTGTTACGCGTGCCGGTCGGTATGGCGATGGGGCTCGTCGGCGTCTCCGGCTTTGCCTACCTGGTCGGCGGCACGGCGGCGCTGAAGAATGTCGGGCTCACGTCGATGCGAACGGTGACCGACTATACGTTCGGCGTCATCCCGATGTTCCTGCTAATGGGCGCCTTCGTGTCGAATTCCGGTATGAGCCGGGAGCTGTTCCGCGCCGCCAATGCCTTTGTCGGCCACTTCAAGGGCGGGCTTGGCATCGCCACCATCGCCGCCTGCGCCGGCTTCGCCGCGATCTCCGGTTCCTCCGTCGCCACGGCGGCCACCTTCGCTACCGTCGCCTATCCGGAAATGCGGCGCTACAACTATCCGCAATCCTTCGCCACCGGCGTCATTGCCGCCGGCGGCACGCTCGGCGCCATGCTGCCGCCTTCGACCGTGCTTGCGGTCTATGGCATCATCACCGAGCAAGACATCGGCAAGCTGTTCATCGCCGGCATCATTCCAGGCCTCATCGCCGCCGCCATGGACATGATCACCATCGTGATCATCGGCAAGCTGCGGCCGAATTTCCTGCCCGCGACGCCGCGGCATTCCTGGAAGGAGCGGCTCGCCGGTCTGCGCGACATCTGGGCGACGCTCCTCCTCTTCGCTTTTGCCATCGGCGGGCTCTACGGCGGCTTGTTCACGCCGACCGAAGCCGGCGGCATGGGCGCCTCGGGCGCGCTCTTGATCGGCGTCGCGCGAGGAAAACTGACGCGGCCGGAAATCCGCCGCTCGCTCCTGCAAGCCGTGCGCACCGCGGCCGCCGTGCTCACGGTGCTGATCGGCGCGCTATTGTTCGGCTATTTCCTCACCGTGACGCAGACGCCGCAGAAAGTGACCGAGTTCCTCACCAGCCTCGGGCTCGGCCGCTACGGCGTGCTCGCGCTGATCATGCTGATGTATATCGTGCTCGGCTGCCTCATGGACGCGCTGGCCATGATCATCCTGACGATCCCGATCATCTTCCCGGTGATCACGCAACTCGGCTTCGATCCGATCTGGTTCGGCGTGATCATCGTCATGACAGTCGAGCTCGGACTTATTCACCCGCCGGTCGGCATGAATGTCTTCGTCATCAAAAGCGTCATCCCCGAAGTCAGCTTTTCGACGATCTTTGCCGGGGTCCTGCCGTTCATCGTCACCGACATCGTCCGGCTCATCATCCTGATCGCGTTTCCGATCCTGGCGCTCTGGCTGCCGTCGCACATGTTCAAGTGATCGGCTCGTCACGATGATGAGCAAACGAAAAAGCAGTCCAGGATGCCTTATTCCTGGACTGCTTCGCTTCGCCTGAACAAAGAGCTGTTAGCTTCGCCCGCCGCCGGCGAGCACAGCGCGGGTGGCCCGGTCGGGACCGAAGTCATCCACGCTGTCGATAGCTAAAAGGTCGGCGAGCCGCGTGCGGGCGCGATTGACCCGGCTCTTGATGGTGCCGACCGCGCAGCCGCAGATCGCCGCCGCGTCGTCGTAGGAGAACCCGGACGCGCCGACCAGGATGAGTGCCTCGCGCTGATCCGACGGCAGCTTCGACAGCGCAGCCCGAAATTCTTCGAGCTCCACCCGTCCGGTCTGCTCGGGATGCGACTTCAGCGTCTCCGCATGACGGCCGTCGGCATCCTCAACCTCGCGCCGCCGCTTGCGGTATTCCGAGCGGAACAGGTTGCGCAGAATGGTGAACAGCCAGGCAGGCATATTGGTGCCGGGCTGGAACGAGTCGATATGCGCCAGCGCGCGCAGGAGGGTCTCCTGCACCAGGTCGTCGGCGCGATCTATATTGCCGCACAACGAGATCGCGAAGGCGCGCAAACTCGGTACGGTCCCTAGTACTTGGTCGCGAATCGCTGGGTCGAGTTTCATGTTGGCTCGCCCCTCAATCCTGGTCCTGTTCGCTCAATCGCCGAACCAGATCGGCGAGGTGCGACGGCACGCCCTGATTGACCACATCGTCATAGATGGCACGCAATTGCTGGCCGATTCTGGCCTGAACCTCGCGGCCCAGCCTTGCTTCCGGCTTTGCTGGTCTCGCCATGCCGTCTCTGCCCTCCGGCTTCTCACTGACCGGATCGACCGGATCGAGATTGGTGTTGCGGTGTTTCATTTCATTCTTTCCCCATTCACCCATGGTTTCCACCCGCCGCCGCAGCCCCCACTACTCCAAACGCCAATATGCGCTAACGCACTGACATGGCCTGAAGTTCCGTCTTTGATTTGATGTCGGAACTTTTTTTGCCTCACGGCGTTTTTATGAGTAACCTCAGCACCATGGAAGGGGAGGGTCGTAGTGTCCACCTCGCAAGCCGTACTTCAGCACCTGCCGTCGCTTCGCCGCTATGCCCGCGCGCTCACGGGTAGCCAGCCTTCCGGCGACGCTTATGTCGTCGCCACCGTTGAATCGCTGATCGCCAGCCCGAAGCTCCTGGAATCGAGCTCGAGTTCGCGGGTCGGCCTTTATCGGCTGTTCACGAAGATTTGGAATTCGGTGGCGCTCAACGACAAGCCGGAAGCCAACGAAATCGTGCTGCCGCCCGAGCAGCACCTGACTCACATTACGCCGCGTCCGCGCCAGGCCTTTCTCCTGGTCGCGCTCGAGGGCTTCTCCGAAGAAGACGCCGCCGAAGTCTTGGACTGCGACCTGCAAACGCTCCGCGGCCTGGTCGAGGAATCCGGGCGCGAGCTCGCCGCCGAAATCGCCACCGACGTCCTCATCATCGAGGACGAGACCTTCATCGCCATGGATATCGAGGCGCTGGTCGAGAGCCTGGGCCATCATGTCATCGGCATCGCGCGCACCCATAGCGAGGCGTTGGCTTTGGCCAAGAAGAAACGGCCGGGATTGATCCTCGCCGATATTCAGCTTGCCGACGGCAGTTCGGGCCTCGATGCCGTGAACGAGCTTCTCGGCTCGTTCGAAGTGCCGGTCATCTTCATCACCGCCTATCCGGAGCGTTTCCTGACCGGACAGCGTCCGGAGCCGGCCTTCTTGATCGCCAAACCATTTCAGGTCGCGGTCGTTTCGGCGGTGGTCAGCCAGGCGCTGTTCTTCGGACGCAAGGCGCGCCAGCGCGAACGCAAGCCGGTGGAGCGCCAAGCTACCGCTTAGACCCACCGCTTAGACGCGCGTTCAAAGATCGTATTTCTGCTGCTGTGCAATGGCCGGGCTATGCCCGGCCTTTGCCGTTTTTTGCAAGCCCCGACCTCGTGCCGCGCGGTGTCGCGCGCCCGAGTTCCCGGCCCCAAAAATGTTGAGGCGCAGTCGATCGGCATATCGACTGCGCCCAACGCCGCCGGCCAAGCACGGGGGGAGGGGGAAAGACTGGCCGGCGCGCCATGACAAACGCCGACAGCGATATTTGTTCCTGGCACCGCGGGGGGCGGGGCTGCGCTGCGCAACTCCCTCGCAAGGCCATCAACGCCAGCAAAAATCGAGCGCATCAAACAAGATGGCATCAAACAAACACGCGGCCGATCACACCGGCGTGTTTTGAGGCCAAGGCGCTTGACCCCAGCGGTTTGAACCACGGCAGCATCCTTCACGTCTCAGTGAAAGGACGACGGCGATGGAACCCAGCGGCAGCAGGCACGTTGGCTTTGCGGTGAGGTTGTCGGCTTCGGGGATTTTTGGTGCGTCCGATCGAGAAAACAAGCGATCGAGCGTCGCGGCTGGAGAAGTCCCGATGGCCAATACTTTGCTGGTCCGTGCTGTGTTGGTGCGCATGGCGAGTGCGGCTGGGCTGATTGCGCTGTCGCTGTTTTTCCTCGGGCTCATCCCCTTCCTCAGTGCCGGTCCGAGCGTCGGCGCAGGCCTCCCCACCAAAGTGCCCGCGACCTCGGTCAACCGCGAATTCAAGGGCGACCGGCTGCCGCTTCCTTCGGACGCCAACTCGGCTTTTTCCAAGAACGACCCGCAGCGCCCGCAGGACGCAAAGCAGATCCTGGACGGCTGCGATCCGGCATTCTCGCTGATCACCACGCCGCGATTGTCCAACGTCTACGGCCGCTGCACGACATAGCGCGGCGCAAATCCGCGTCAAGTCAGCGTCAGTCTCCGCGTCAGTCCTGGTCCGAATTAAGCCCTCAATCACAGCGCGTCACCACACGAGATGCGGTGAACCTCTTTGCCGCTGCGCGCGTCTGACGTTACGCCGAAACACGCAATTTGAAGGAAATTCGAATGAGGCGTTTCATTCGAATTTTATTTGTTTGTTGTTTGTTTGTTTCGTCGGGAACCAAACGCCTCATCGGCATTTGAAGATAAAGAGAACGGCATTCTCTTAAGCACGGGAGTAGGTCATGGCAGCGCTTCGCCGGTCACGGCATCTTTGCAGCTTTATCCTGTTCGCAGGCATCCTGGCGGTGCCTGTCGTCCCTGCTTCCGCGCAGGTCCTCGCTTTCGGGCCGATGCAGAACTATCAGCCGGGCTTCCCGCAATATGCGCCGCAAACCGCGCCGCAGAGCGATGCCGCCCCGTCCGATCAATTGGCGCCGGAATTGCGCCACCAGATCGTGGCCTATCAGACCACCGAGCCGGCCGGCGTCATCGTCATCGATACCGCGCACAAGTTTCTGTACCTGACCATGGGCGGCGGCAAGGCGATGCGTTACGGCATCGGCGTCGGCCGCCAGGGCTTTACCTGGTCGGGCGTGCAAACGATCTCGCGCAAGGCCGAATGGCCGGATTGGATCCCGCCGAAGGAGATGGTGGCGCGTCAGCCCTACCTGCCGCGTTGGGTCTCCGGCGGTCCGGGTAACCCGCTCGGCGCGCGCGCGATGTATCTCGGCAATACCGAGTACCGCATCCACGGCACCAATGATCCGACCACGATCGGCAAGAACGTGTCTTCCGGCTGCATCCGGCTGGAAAATTCCGAGGTGCAGGATCTCTATTCGCGGGTTGCCATCGGCACCAAAGTCATCGTACTGCCCAACGACCCGCGCGCTTCGGCCGAGCGCATTTCTATGAACGACGGTGGCGGCGTTGCCATCGATCAGGGTCGCGACGGCCGCATGTCGGCGCAGATTGCCATTCGATAATATTGCGGTTGCTATCCGAATATGGCGAAGGCGCGTCGCAAGACGCGCCTTTAGCATTGTTCTAAACGCATTCGCACCGCCGAAGGTTCGCCTGCATTTTCGGAATATCTTTCTTCGGTCTGTGTTCTAACAGAGGCGCGATAAGTTGCATCTGCGATCGGCAATGACGATCTTTACGGAGGGGGTCTAAGGTGGAAGTGTAAAGGCATGGATTTGCCTGACAAAAAAAGACCAGAAAGAAGCGGGCCGACGCAAGACATCGCGCAAGAAGCAACCGCGCGAAAATCACCGCTGGACGTTTCGACAGAATTCTTTCCCAATGCCGCAATCGTCCGCGCCGGACTCGAGTCCGCGCGCATCGGCGTCTGGTCGTGGGACGCCGACGCCGGCAACCTGACCTGGTCGATCAATCTTGAATCGATGCACGGTCTGCCGCCGCACAGCTTCAACGGCACCCTCGCCGGCTTCCTCGACAGCATTCACGGTGAAGATCGCGCCAATGTGGAAGCCTTGCTCAAGGAGGCGATGCATGCGCAGTCGCCGTTTCGTGCGCGCTATCGCACGCTGCGGCGCGACGGCCGTGACGACGACTGCTGGCTCGAGGCTACCGGAGCGGTCATTAGCGCGGGTGGCAAAGCCACGGGCATGTCGGGTCTCTGCTACGACATTACCGGCCGCGTCAGCCTCGAGAACGAGTTGCGCACCCGCGCCAAGCAGCAGGAAGCGCTGGCGCAACTCGGCGAACGCGCGCTGGCGCAACCCGATCTCGAAAGGCTTCTCAACGACGCGGTCTCGACCGTTGCGCTTACGCTGTCGGTCGATTTCGTTAAAATTCTCGAGCTCATGCCCGGCGACAACGACCTGCTGCTGCGCGCCGGGTTCGGCTGGAAGACCGATCTTGTCGGCACGGTATTGACGACGGCGGAGCCCGATAGTCTTGCGCGTTTCACGCTCGATTCCGCCGAGCCGGTGGTGATCGAGGATTTTGCCGGCGAGAAGCGGTTCGAGGTTTCGCCTTATCTCAAGGACCACAATTGCGCCTGCGGGATGAATGTCGCCATTGCCGGCCGCGACGGCCGCGCCTACGGCATTCTCGGCGTGTGCTCCAGCCGCAAGCGGCGCTTCGGCGCGCAGGACACGATGTTCCTCGCCGCCGCCGCCAATCTCCTCGCCGGCGCCATTCAGCGCCGCCTGCTCGAGCAGCGTCACGAATTGATGATCCGCGACATGCGGCATCGCAGCGGCAATCTGTTTTCGCAGTTGCTGGCGCTGTTCTCGCAGACGGCGCGGACGTCGAAAAACATTCCCGATCTCACCACGAAGTATCAGGCCCGCGTGCTGGCCATGGCGAACGCCCATAGGCTGATCACCGAAGGCGGCTGGCAATCGATACCGATCATAGAGCTTCTGCATGCCGTGCTCGGTCCCTATCTCGATCGGGCATCGCTAAAGGGGCCGAATATCGATCTCGAGCCCGATCCGGTCTTCACGCTGAGCGCGGCGCTGCACGAGCTTGCCGCCAATGCGACCAAGCATGGCAGCCTGTCGCGCGCCAAAGGACAGCTCGATCTGCGCTGGTCGGTGGAGCGCACCGCACGCGGCAGGAGCCTGATCATGGATTGGGTCGAGAAGAACGGGCCGCCAACACGACGGCCGCGAAAGAGCGGCTTCGGCACGCGGCTGATCGACCTTGTCATACAGCGGCAATTAAACGGTGAGGTTATCCGTAACTATTCGAGTGAGGGTCTCAGCGTAAAAATGCTGGTCCCGCTGACCCACGAAAGGTGGCCGGCGCCGGGGGCCACCGAAAAGTCCGGCAAAACTCCGGGCGCGACAGGATTGTCCGACCCACCCTTGCCACCACCCTTGCCGCGCGAGGCTCAAGCGCCGTAGGCTTAGGTGCAGTGCAGCAAGCCAACCAAAAGCCGTAGGAGCAAGCTTTGCCGCAGGGACGTACACCGTTCGAGCAGATCACTTTGTTGTTGCAGGGCGGCGGCGCGCTCGGCTCGTATCAGGCCGGGGTCTATGAGGCGCTGGCCGAAGCTGACCTTCACCCGGATTGGGTCGCCGGCATTTCTATCGGCGCCATCAATTCGGCGATTATTGCGGGAAACCCGCCGGAAAAGCGTGTCGATGCGCTGCGCAAATTCTGGCATGAGGTCTCTGCTTCGCCGGTCGGCGTGCCGTATTTCCGGCATCTCGACCTCAGCGACGATACGCAGCGTCAGTTCGTCAATCAGGCGCGGGCCATGAACACTCTGTTCTTCGGCGCGCCGAATTTCTTCGTGCCACGCATGCCGCCGCCGACGGTGTGGTGGCCGCCCGGCGCCGCCGACAAAGCGAGTTATTACGACAACACGCCGCTGCGAGCGACACTCGAGCGTCTGGTTGATTTCGATCGCATCAATTCCGGCGAGATGCGCTTTAGCGTAGGGGCGGTCGAGGTGCGCAGCGGCAACTTTGCCTATTTCGATTCAACGACGCACAAGATCGCTTACGAACATATCGCCGCATCTGGCTCGCTGCCGCCCGGCTTTCCGGCGACCAGGATCGGCGAAGAGTATTTCTGGGACGGCGGTCTGATCTCGAACACGCCGCTGGAATGGGTGCTGGATTCGCGGCCGCGCCGGGACACGCTGGCGTTCCAGATCGATCTTTGGAATGCCCGCGGCGAATTGCCGAGGGACATGGTCGAGGTCGAAGTGCGGCATAAGGAGATCATCTATTCGAGCCGCAATCGTGCCGCGACCGACCAGTACAAGCACGTGCAGAAACTGCGGATTGCGGCTGCCAATCTCATCAAGAAGTTGCCGGCCGAATTGCGCGACGGCGATGACGCCAAGCTTCTGCTCACCGAAGCCAACGACAAGGTTTGCAACATCGTGCATCTGATTTATCGCGCCAAGCCCTATGAAGGCATCGCCAAGGATTTTGAATTCTCGCGGCGGACCATGGAGGAGCACTGGAAGACCGGCTACAGCAATGCGCGGCAGACATTGGCCAATCCGCAAGTGCTCGAACTGCCGGATCGTCTTGAGGGAGTTCGCACCTTCGATTGCGGCGAGCAGCAGAGCTGACACCGAATTGTCCGAGTATTCGCATATATTGAAGCATTGCAACGGAGGGAAATCGCTATGAAGGAAAGCGACGTGAAGAAGCGGGCTTTCGCCATGCCGCTGACCAGCCCGGCCTTTCCGATCGGCCCCTATCGTTTCGTCAATCGCGAATTCCTCATCATCACCTACCGCACCGACCCGCAGAAATTGCGTGAACTGGTGCCGGAACCGCTGCAAATCGAAGAGCCGCTGGTCAAATTTGAGTTCATCCGCATGCCGGATTCGACCGGCTTCGGCGATTACACCGAAAGCGGGCAGGTCATTCCGGTGACCTTCAAAGGCCGCAAAGGCGGCTACTCGCATTGCATGTTCTTGGACGACCATCCGCCAATCGCCGGCGGCCGCGAATTGTGGGGTTTTCCGAAAAAGCTGGCGAAGCCGACGCTGCATGACGAGCTCGATACGCTCGTCGGCACTCTGGATTACGGCTCGGTCCGGATCGCCACCGGCACCATGGGCTATAAGCACAAAGTGGCCAATCACGACGCCGTCAAAGCCTCGCTGTTGGCGCCGAGTTTCCTCCTCAAGATCATCCCGCATGTCGACGGCACGCCGCGCATCTGTGAGATCGTCGAATACGAGTTGACCGATGTCGATCTCAAAGGCGCCTGGACGGGGCCCGCGGCGCTTACTCTCGTATCGCACGCGCTGGCGCCGCTCGCCGAATTGCCGGTGCTGGAAATCGTGTCCGGCACCCACATCATTGCAGATCTGACCCTGCCGCTTGGTAAGGTGGTCCACGACTATCTTGCTTAAGGTAGCCGCTCTGGGCTAGTTGGCTCGGTCGCTTTGGCTCATTCCCGGCCGCGATTCCGCGTGGCCTGCATCGATTGGTCCCCATGAAAGAAGAAACGATCAGCTTTCAGTCCGCGGGCCTGCGCCTGCACGGCGCCATCGGCGTTCCCGACGGCCTGGCGCCGAAAGAGCGGCGCTCAGCTTTCATCGTGCTGCACGGCTTCGGTTCCAACAGCGAAGGCAATAATGTGCTGCAGCCGACGCGGGTCTTGAGCGAATTCGGCTATGTCACCATGCGCTTCGATATGCGCGGTTGCGGCAAGAGCGAAGGCGAGTTCGGCCGCGTCATCTGCCTCGAACAGGTTGAAGATCTCGGCAATGCGCTCAATGTCCTGGCGCAGCATCCGGCCGTCGATCCCGAGCGTATCGGCGTCATCGGGTCGAGCTTCGGCGGCGCGGTCGCGGTCTATGCCGGCGGCACCAATCCGCGCATCGCCGCGGTTATTTCCAATGGCGGCTGGGGCCACGGCGAGCGCAAATTCCGCGGCCAGCACCCGACGCCGGAAGCCTGGGCCAAATTCACCAAAATGCTCGAAGAGGGCCGCGCCCATCGCGAGCGCACCGGCAAGTCGCTGATGGTGCCGCGCTACGACATCGTGCCGATCCCGAACCACGTGAAGGAAAATCTCGCCAAGCAGAATGTCGGCATGCTCGCGCCCAATTCGGTGGAAATGTTTCCGGCCGAGACGGCGCAAAGCATGTTCGACTTCCGCGCCGAGGAAGTGGTCGGCAAGATCGCGCCGCGGCCGCTTCTGCTCATCCACTCGGCGAAGGATTCGGTGACGCCGACCGAACAGTCGATCGAAATGTTCAAGCGCGCCGGCCAGCCGAGCGAGTTGCATCTGTTCGCCGGCCTCGATCACTTCCTGTTCGCTGAAAACTCGACGCGTGTCTGGAGCCTGCTGCGTAATTGGCTCGACACTTACTTTGCGGCGAAGCGCGCATGAGCGGCGGCAGGATTGTCGTCGGTCATGACGAGCTGAAACGCTTCATCCGCGACGTGCTCGTTTTTACCGGCGCGGGCGACGGCGACGCCGATACCGTCGCCGACGGCCTGGTCTGGGCCAATCTGCGCGGCGTCGACGGCCACGGTATATCGCGGTTGCCGCGTTATCTCCGTTACATCGAGAGCGGCGAGATCGACGTGAAGGCGCAGCCGCGCCTTATTGCGGATCGCGCCGCGACCTTTGTCTTCGACGGCCATCATGGTTTCGGGCCGGTCGCGGCCATGCAGGCTTCGGCGCTCGCGGTGGAGCGGGCGAAAACGGCCGGCGTCTGTTACGGCCTCATTCGCGAAACGACGCATACCGGCGCCATCGGGCGCTATGCGCAATGGATCGCCGAGCGCAATTGCGCCGCCATTGTCATCGCCGCGGGTCAGACGCTCATGGCCTATCACGGCGCGCGCGTCGCGAGCCTCGGCACCAGCCCGATTGCGATCGCGGTGCCCGCGAGCGGCGGGCCGATCGTCCTTGATATGGCCACCAGCACGATCTCCAACGGCAAGATCTTGCAGGCGCGTGTGAGCAACGAGAAACTGCCGGCGGAAACGGTGCTGACCGCTACGGGCGAAGCGACGACCGACCCGCGTGCGGCGGAAATCATCCTGCCACTCGGCGGTCCGAAAGGCTCCGGCCTCAGCTTCATGTTCGAAATGATCGTCAGCGTTCTCGGCGCGGCGCCGATCCAGGCCCGCGTGCTCGGCCCGGAAAAGCGCAAGCGTCACACCTCGAACCTGGTCGTCATCGCGATTGATATCACGGCGTTCCGTCCGCTTGGCGGCTTCGAAAGCGACGCCGATACGCTTGCCGCGCTGATCAAGGCGCTGCCGCGGCAGATGGGGTTCGACGAGATTCTGCTGCCCGGCGAGCGCTCGGGCCGCACCGAAACGGCGCGCCGCAAGTCCGGCATCCCCATTCCCGCCAAGTTGTGGGACGAGCTTGAAGCCATTGCCAAGCCGCAGGCGATCAGGATGCCGGAGCGACTTTCCCCGGCACGATAGCGGGAAAGGCGTGCCGCTTTCACCGGGCGGCACGGAAGTGCTACGAGATGTCGGTGACAACGAGCATCGAGATGGACCGGCAGCAAAACTCCGCAGCCACGATTGACGCCGACGAGGTGGCGCGGTTTTCGCGGCTGTCGAGCCAATGGTGGGATGCGAACGGCCCGATGGCGCCGTTGCACAAGTTCAATCCGGTTCGCCTCGCCTATATCCGCGACCGCGCTGCCGCGCATTTCGGCCGCGATCCGAACCGGCTCGACAGCCTTTCAGGCTTGCGCATGCTCGATATCGGCTGCGGCGCCGGTGTTCTCGCCGAGCCGCTGGCGCGGCTCGGCGCATCGGTGGTTGGCGCCGATCCGTCGGACAGCAATATCGCGGTCGCCAAGCACCACGCCGAACAATCCGGGCTGACAATCGATTACCGCGCCACCACCGCCGAGGCGCTGGAGGCCGCCGGCGAAAGCTTTGACATTGTTCTCGCCATGGAAGTGGTCGAACATGTCACCGATGTCGGCCTGTTCATCGATGTCGCGGCCGAGATGGTGAAGCCCGGCGGGCTGATGTTCGTCGCGACGCTCAACCGCACCATCAAGAGCTTTGCGCTCGCCATCGTCGGCGCCGAATATATCTTGCGCTGGCTGCCGCGCGGCACCCATCAGTGGGACAAGTTCGTCACCCCCAATGAGCTTGAAATCGCCATCGCGCAGAGCGGGCTCAATGTCACTGACCAGGCCGGCGTGATCTACAATCTGCTCGCCGACCGCTGGCAGCTCTCGGCCGATACGGACGTGAATTATCTCGTCACCGCGGCAAAGCCCGAGCGGTAATTTTCCAGCTGGCTCTTTGCTTAAGCATGATCTTTTCCCGAAAACCGGTTCCCACTTTTCGGGAGCATGCTCTAGTTCTGATCGTCGGGAAGGATCGGCAGCGGATGAAATTCGATGCCTTCTTCGAACAATTCCTTGGCTTCGTCGGGTGAAGCTTCGCCGTAGATCGAGCGGTGCTCGGTCTCGCCGTAATGGATCTTGCGCGCCTCTTCGGGAAAGCGCGTGCCGACATAGTTCGCGTTCTTGGTGATGTGGTCGCGGATTTCTTTCAACTTCTGCCGCAGTTCCTGCTCCGGCGGCGATATCATCGCGACCGATGTGTTGGCGGCGGCTGACGCTTTGGCTTGCGGCGCAAGAGCTTGCGACGAAGGCGCTTGCGGCGGTGCCGGCAATCGCGGCGCGGCGATCTCGTCGTCTCCGGCGCTTGCCGACACGCGCGGCGCCATGATCGCCTTTTCGATCTTGGCCGAGCCACAGACCGGACAAGTCACGAGCGAGCGTTTGGCCTGCTTGTCGTAAGCGGCGGAATTCTGGAACCAGCTCTCGAACACATGGCCCCGGTCGCAATTGAGCGCGTAACGGATCATGTCGGCTCCCGCACGGTGTGCAGGTAAGTCAATTCGGCCATCGGCTCGACCAGTTCGAAACGCCGGCCGTGACGCAGCGACGGCACCTTGCCGCGCGCGGCGGCGACTTCCGCCGGATCGACTTCGGCCATGAGGACACAAGGTTCGATGCCGCCTTCGGCGAGGATGCGGCCCCACGGATCGACGATGAGCGAATGGCCGAACGTATCGCGGCCATTCTCATGCCGGCCGCCTTGCGCGGCGGCGAACACGAAGCTGCCGTTCTCGATGGCGCGCGCCCGCTGCAAGACATGCCAATGCGCTTCGCCGGTCTGCTTGGTGAAGGCCGACGGAATGGCGAGGAACGACGCGCCGGCTTCCGCGAGCGCGCGATAGAGCGCCGGGAAACGCAGATCGTAGCACACCGTCAAGCCGAGCCGGCCCCACGGCAAGTCGCTGATCACGGCCAGATCGCCGGCGCGATAATTGTTGGACTCGCGATAGCTTTCGCCGCCGGTCAGATCGACGTCGAACATGTGGATCTTGTCGTAGCGCGAGGCGATGTCGCCCTTGCGGTCGATCAGGAACGAGCGGTTCGCGGCCTTGTCCGGCGACGTCTTGATGGCGAGCGAGCCGATATGGATGAATGTCGATGTCTTGCGCGCGACTTCGCGCAAGGTCGCAAGCGTCGGGTCCTGCTCCTCGGCGACGATCGTTGCGAACAACTGCTCGCGCTTGAGCGCCAAGATGTTAGTCATCTCAGGCGTCAGCACGTAATCGGCGCCAGCGTGCTTGGCCTCGTCGATCAGCGCCAGAGCCGCGGCAAGATTGGCCTGCGGATCGAGGCCCGACCGCATCTGAATCAGGCCGACCTTGAAGGTCGAATCGCTCATGATTCTTTGACCTCGGCGAGCAACGGGTCAAGGTTGCCGGCCTCATCGAGCGCATAAAGATCGTCGCAGCCGCCGACATGGGTGGTGCCGATAAAGATCTGCGGAAAGCTGGAGCGGCCGTTGGCGCGGGCGATCATTTCGTTGCGGACCTCGCGGCTTCCGCCTCCGTTGATCTCGTGGAATTCAACGCCCTTGCGGGTGAGCAGGTCCTTGGCGTCGGCACAAAACGGGCAGTACGGGGTGGTGTAGATGTCGATCTTTGCCATGGTGAGGTGTAATTTCTGTCAAATTTCTTACACTTATATGGACGTTCGCCCGGGCTCGGCAACCCTGGCAAAAATCAGCACGTCGACATTGGCGGCGCCGGCCCGCAGCAAGGCGCGCGCGCAACCTTCGACCGTGGCGCCGGACGTCAGGACATCATCGACCAGGACCAGGCGGCGGCCGGCGACCGCGGCCTTGCCCGTCTCCGGCACACGAAATGCGCCCTGGATATTGTCGCCGCGCTCGGCCCGCGACAGGCCGACTTGCTGCACGGTGGCTTTGACCCGTTTGAGCGCGCCGGCGGCAATGGGCACGCCGCTTGCGGCCGAGATCGTGGCCGCCAGCATGGCCGATTGGTTGAAGCGCCGTGCCCATTGCCGCCGCCAGTGCAGCGGCACCGGCACCAGCGCATCGGCGTCGGCCAGAAGCTCGTGCCCGGCTTGCGCGACCCAGCGTCCCATCATCGGCGCGAGGTCGAGCCGGTCGCCATATTTCAGCGCATGAACCAAAGCGCGCGATATCTCGTCGAAGCGCACCGCGGCGCGAGCACGGTTATAGGACGGCGGGTCGGCGATGGCTTCCATGGACAGGATGCCCGGACCCGGGTCATACACGAAGGGAATGCCGAGCCGCTCGCAATAGGGGCGGGTGATGAAAGAGAGTTTCGACCAGCACGATGCGCACAGGCCGCGGCCTTCGACCGTCTCGCGGCAGGCGGGGCAGAGTTGCGGCAGAGCAAGGTCGAGCGCCGAGCGCAACACGCCGCGCACCGCGCCCGCGGCGCGTCGGATCGGATTGGCAATGGCGATGCTCAGTGATGGCGGCATAGGTTCAGGCTACCGCCGCGCGGCGGCGATGTCATCGCCTCGCGGCGAAGCCATGCGGGAAGCTATGTGGCTAGAACTGTGGCTGCGGCAAGCGCGTGACCGACATGCCCGATGAGCCGGCAGCATCAGGTCCAGTGATTTTTGACCGCGCGCTCATTCGCGCGCGGCGGCGGCGCGCCGTGCAATTGGGTCCGGTCACATTCTTGCTCGACCGCGTGGCCGATGAATTTGCCGAGCGGCTTGCCGCGGTGCTGCGCCGCTTCGATGTCGCCGCCGATCTTGGCACGCCGACTGATGTGGTGCGGACGGCGCTGACGCGCCTGCCGACGATCGGCACGGTCATCAGATCGGATGCGGCGTTGGATGCGACGGCGACGCCGGAGCCAACACGTGTTGCCGCCGACGAGGAGACCTTGCCGTTTCGCGAGGCTTCGCTCGATCTCGTCGTCTCGGGCCTGGCGCTGCAATTCGTCAACGATCTGCCGGGCGTGCTGGTGCAAATTCGCCGTGCGCTCAAGCCCGACGGATTGTTTCTTGCAGCCCTATTGGGCGGCGAGACGCTCACTGAGCTGCGGCAGTCCTTTGCCGCGGCCGAGAGCGAAATCGAGGGCGGCGCCTCGCCGCGCGTTGCGCCCTTTGCCGATCTGCGCGAGCTCGGCGCTTTGCTGCAGCGCGCCGGCTTCGCACTGCCGGTCACCGATGTCGATCGCATCACGGTCAGATATGATAATGCGTTCGACCTGATGCGCGATCTGCGTCGCATGGGTGCGACCAATGCGCTCCTGGCGCGCCGCCGCACGCCGCTGCGCCGTGCGACGCTGCTGCGCATGGCTGAAATCTATGCGGAACGCTTCGCCGATTCCGACGGGCGGCTGCGGGCGACTTTCGAGATCGTCTGGCTGTCGGGCTGGGCGCCGCATCCGGATCAGCAGCAGCCGCTCAAGCCCGGCTCGGCCACGACGCGGCTTGCCGATGCGCTCGGCGCGCAGGAAATCCCGGCGGGTGAGAAGCCTAGGAGCTGATTTTATTTGAGGGCCGTCGATACGCTGGTGAACATGCCGTTGACGCTTGAGCCGAGGCTCATCACCGAAGCGGCAATGGCCACGGCAATGCCGGATGCGATAATCGCATATTCGATGGCGGTGGCGCCGCGCTCGTCGTGCGTGAAGCGCGAAGCGGTCGTGACGATCGCGGCGATCGTGAGATTTTTGGTTTTGAACATTGTCGTTCTGCCTTCTGGCGTTGCGATCACAAGAGCGTCGTCAGATGCGAAATCAGAGGTTCGTCGGCGGGCGGCATCGGATAATTGCGTAATTCGCCCGGTTTCACCCATTTGAGCTGTTGCCCTTCAAGCGGCGCTGCGAAGCCGTCCCAGCGCCGGCAGACATAGAGCGGCATCAGCAAATGGAAGTCAGGATAGAGATGGCTCGCGAATGTCAGCGGTGCGAGACACTCTTCCTTGACGGCGATACCCAATTCCTCCCTCAATTCGCGGATCAGGCTTTGCTCCGGCCGCTCGCCGGTCTCGACCTTGCCGCCGGGAAACTCCCAGAGGCCCGCCATCGATTTGCCCTCCGGGCGTTGCGCGAGCAGCACGCGACCGTCGGCGTCGATGAGGGCGCAAGCGGCGACCAGAACAGTTTTGACGCTCACGATTTGTTTGACGCTCAAGATCTGCCCTTAATCTAAGCAACTGATAGTAAATGCGGGTTCAAACCGATCGTACAGATCGCCGCTTTCGCCGTGTTGGTTAATGGAAAGCTACCTGCTTGGGCTATCCGTGGACCAATGCGAGAATTGCGTCGGCAAAGGCGCGCGGCGCTTCCTGCGGCAAGTTATGCCCGATCTTCGGCAGCCGTCGCCGCTGATGCGATCCGGTGAAATTGGCGTCGAGCTTTTCGAACGCATCCGTCGGCTGCACGCCGTCGGCGTCGCCCTGCAGGACGATCGTCGGCGCGCTGATCTTCGGCTGCGCGGCAAGCTTGGCTTCGATCGGCTCCAGCGCCGGATCGCCCGGCGCATTGCCATAGCGATGCCGGTAGGACTGGATCGTGACGGCGACGAAATCCGGATTGTCGAACGAAACGGCGCTCCGTTCGAACGTCGCGTCGTCGAAGGCCCAATGCGGCGACCATAATTCCCACAACAGGCGGCAGAAGCCGCGGCGATTGGTTTCAAGCCCGGCGCGCGCCCGTTCGGTGTGAAAATAATACTGGTACCAGTAACGGCGCTCCTGCTCCGGCGCAGCGGGAACATTCGACGCCGGAATGTTCTGGATATTGTAGCCGTTGCCGGTGACGAGGCCGCGCACGCGCTGCGGCCATAACGCCGCGGCAATGCAGGCCGCGCGGCCGCCCCAGTCATAGCCGGCGAGGACCGCGCGTTCGACCGACAACGCATCCATCAATTCGCGCAGATCGTTGCCAAGCGCCGCCTGCTGGCCCGAGCGCGGCGTATCCGGCGAAAGAAATCGCGTCGCGCCGAAGCCGCGCAGATAAGGCGCGATCACGCGACAACCGGCTGCGACGAGCGGCGGCACAACTTCGTCGTAACAGCGCGGGTCGTAGGGCCAGCCGTGCATCAGAAAGACCGGCACACCATCCGCCGGCCCGTAGCCCTCGTAAGCGAGGTCGAGGACCGGCGTGCGAATATGGCGGAGGTCCGCGGCCATCTGCTTAGCTGCGATAATCGCCGTTGATCGCGACGTATTCTTTGGTCAGGTCGCAGGTCAGCATGCGGTCGCGGCCCTTGCCCAGTCCAAGCACGACTTTGAGCGTGATTTCGGGCCGCTTCATGACCGCGGAGACTTCGACCTCGTCGTAAGCGAAGTCGCGCTCGCCCTTGTGGGCGACGCGGATGCCGCCGAACCAGATCGACAGCTTGTCGCGGTCGGCGGGCTCGCCGGCTTTGCCGACCGCCATGACGACGCGGCCCCAATTGGCGTCCTCGCCGGCGATCGCCGTCTTCACCAGGGGCGAATTGGCAATCGACATCGCGACGCGGCGCGCCGAGGCTTTCGACACCGCGCCTTCGACGACGACTTCGAGAAGCTTGCGCGCGCCTTCGCCGTCGCGCGCCACTTGCTCGGACAGGTTGGCAAGGAGCGCGTTGAAGGCTTTGCGAAACGGCACGAGACGCGGATCGCTGGCGCGCGTGATGCGCGGCGCCTTCGCCGCTCCGGTTGCGAAGGCGAGCAGCGTATCCGACGTCGAGGTGTCGCCGTCGATGGTGACGGCGTTGAACGTATCGACGACGCCTTCGCGCAGCAGCGTCTGCAGCACCGGCGCCGCGATCGGTGCGTCGGTGAAGATGAACGACAGCATCGTTGCCATGTCGGGCGCGATCATGCCGGCGCCCTTGGCGAAGCCGTTGATGGTGACCTCGGTGCCGGCGATTCGGGTGCGGGCGGTCGCAACCTTCGGAAACGTATCCGTGGTCATGATCGCTTTGGCCGCGTCCATATAGCCGCTGGCGGTGGCCTCTTCTTCGAGCTTGGTCATCACGCCGTCAAACGCCTGCGCCGGCAGCGGCTCGCCGATGACGCCGGTCGAAGCGAGAAACACTTCTGACGTTTTGCAGCCCACCGCAGCCGCCGCGACTTTCGCAGTGAAAGCGCAGGCGTTGCGGCCGTTCTTGCCGGTGAAGGCATTGGCATTGCCGGAATTGACGACAAGTGCACGTGCGCGCGCGCCTTTCAGCCTGGCGCGGCACCATTCGACTGGAGCGGAAGGGCATTTCGAGCGCGTGAACACGCCGGCGACGCTGGTGCCTTCGTCGAATACGACGAGCAGCACATCGGTGCGGTCCTTGTAGCGGATGCCGGCGGCGGCCGTCGCGAGACGCACGCCTTCGATTTCCGGCATGTCGGGAACGGCTTTGGGCGCGAGCGGGGAAATAGTCGAAGACATGTTTATTTTTCCGTCATCCTGAGGCGGCCGCGAAGCTTGCTTCGCTCGCACCTCAGAGTGACGGTATAACTACAGTGTGGTCGTGTCGTCGATTATTTCTTCGCCGGTGCGGCGGGGTTGAGCTTCGACGGATCGGCGGCCGCGGGCGGCGGCTGGTCGAGGCGCTCGATATTGGCGGCACTGCGCAGCTTCGACACCAGGTCGGCCTGGGCGCGATGCGCGACATAATTCTCGAGCTGGCCTTTGACCTCGTCGAAGGTCGGCGTCGGCTTGGTGCGCTTGTCTTCGACTTTGATGACGTGCCAGCCGAATTGCGTATGCACCGGATCGGAAATCTGTCCTTTGTCGAGCTTGAACGCGACGTCGGCGAATTCCGGCACCATCTGGTCCTTGGTGAAATAGCCGAGATCGCCGCCGTCGGCGGCGCCGGGGTCCTTCGACTTCTCCTTGGCCAGTGCGGCGAAGTCCGCGCCCTTCTTCAGCTGGTCTTCGATCGCCTTGGCTTCGTCCTCCGTGGCGACGAGGATATGGCGCGCATGCACTTCCTGCTCGCTCGGCATCTGCTTGACGGCATCGTCATAGACCTTGTGCATCGCATCGTCGGTGACGGCGGCGGTGCCGGCGTCCTGCAGCAAAGTTTCCATCAGCACCTTGCTGCGCTCGAACTGGATGCGATGCTTGACGTCGTCGCGGTCGGCGAGCTTCTGCTGCTCGGCCGCCTGCGCCAGCACGATGACGTCGGCGAGATAGGTAATGAGGTAATCGCGCTTCTGGTCGGGTCCCATTTGCGGCATGTTGGCGCCGACCTCGTCCTCGGCGAGCGTAAGGTCGCTCTGGCGGATGTCGACGCCATTGGCCCGGGCCACCACCGGGTCCTTGTCCTGCGCGCGCAGCGGGCCGGTTGATGCGGCCAGGATAGCGGCAAGCGCGAGCGCGCCGAGCGCGCGGGCAATGGACGGACGGATGGAGGCCATAAAATGCGATCCTTTGGGCACGGCGGGAAAGTCGCCGGTTAATAAATAGGGTGCCGGATCCAGGCCTGCGGTCCCGGATCGGCGCGGACACTCGCCGAATCAATTGTCCTTGGCAATGGCAGATTCAGGGGCGGGGCTTAACGAGCACGTGAATATTGGGCTTTGCATTGACAAAAAATCGACCCCCTCCTATCTCTCGGCCAGCGTTAGGGACGTTCAGTCGCCCTGCAGAACCCCGAATAGCGCCGCATTTCCCGCCGGTTGGGACGGGTGCCCGCGGCCCCAGCAATGCGGGACCAACAGTGCGGGACATGGGACGATGCCGGGCCGGGACGATGCCGGGGGAATGGGAACCGGTTTTCCGCCAAGATCGTGCCTCATCACAAACAGAGCTTAAGGTCGGTGGCGAGAGCCCGTTAGAAGGATGTTGATGCGATGATCGGCGCTGTCGCCCGCAAGCTGTTCGGTTCCTCCAACGATCGTCGCATCCGGTCCTATCGGCCGCGCGTCGAAGAGATCAATGCGCTGGAACAGGAGCTGGAGGCGCTGTCCGACGAAGCGCTGCGCGCCCGCACCGACGAATTCAAGAAGCAGCTCGCCGCAGGCGCCACCATTGACGACATTCTGGTGCCGGCTTTCGCCACCGTCCGCGAGGCCGGCAAGCGCGCGCTCGGCCAGCGGCATTTCGACGTCCAGCTTATCGGCGGCATGGTGCTGCATGAAGGCCGCATCGCCGAGATGAAGACCGGCGAAGGCAAGACATTGGTCGCGACGCTGCCGGTCTATCTCAATGCGCTCACCGGGAGCGGCGTTCACGTCGTCACCGTCAACGACTATCTCGCCAAGCGCGACTCCGAATGGATGGGCCAGATCTACCGGTTCTTGGGCCTGACGGTCGGCGTCATCGTGCACGACCTCGACGATGTCGAGCGCAAGAAGCAATACAATTGCGACGTCACCTACGGCACCAATAACGAACTCGGCTTCGACTATCTGCGCGACAATATGAAGTACCGTCTCGAGGACATGGTCCAGCGCGGCCACGCCTATGCCATCGTCGACGAAGTCGACTCCATCCTGGTCGACGAAGCGCGCACGCCGCTGATCATCTCCGGCCCGCTCGACGACCGCTCCGATTTCTACAACACGATCGACGGCTACATCCCCAAGCTCGCCAAGGACGATTACGAGCTCGACGAGAAGCAGCGCACCGTCAATCTCACCGAATCTGGCATGGAGAAGATGGAGAGTTCGCTGCGCGACGCCGGCCAGCTCAAGTCGGATTCGCTCTACGACGTCGAGAACGTCTCCGTCGTCCACCACATCAATCAGGCCCTGCGCGCGCACAAGCTGTTCCAGCGCGACAAGGACTATATCGTCCGCAACGGCGAGGTCATCATTATCGACGAGTTCACCGGCCGTATGATGCCGGGCCGGCGTTATTCGGAAGGGCTGCATCAGGCGCTCGAGGCCAAGGAGCATCAGCCGATCCAGCCGGAAAACCAGACGCTCGCCTCGATCACCTTCCAGAACTATTTCCGCATGTACAAACGGCTCGGCGGCATGACCGGCACGGCGGCGACCGAGGCCGACGAGTTTCAGGACATCTACAATCTGGAAGTTCTGGAAATCCCGACCAACCGGCCGATGGTCCGCCTCGACGACGACGACGAGGTGTATCGCACTTCGGCGGAGAAATTCCGCGCCATTCTGGCGCTGATCGAGGACTGCAAGGAGCGCGGCCAGCCGGTGCTGGTCGGCACGACATCGATCGAGAAATCCGAACAGCTCGCCGAGACGCTGCGCAAGAGCGGCTGGGAGCAGCACGACTTTTCCGATCCCAATGCCTTCGCCCCGCTCTATTCGGGCAGTGAAGGCGGCGCCAAGCCGAAAGTGTTCGCCGTGCTCAATGCCCGTTATCACGAGCAGGAAGCGCAGATCATTTCACAGGCTGGTGTGCCGGGCGCCATCACCATCGCGACCAACATGGCCGGCCGCGGCACCGATATTCAGCTCGGCGGCAATGCCGATATGCGCATCCGCCAGGAACTGGCCGATATCGCCGATCCGCATGAGCGGGACAAGAGCGCGCGTGCCGCCGAGATCCGCGACCAGGTCGCGCGCTTGAAGGAAAAGGCGCTGGCGGCTGGCGGCCTCTATGTGCTCGGCACCGAGCGGCACGAGAGCCGCCGCATCGACAATCAGCTGCGCGGACGCTCCGGACGCCAGGGCGATCCGGGCCATTCCAAGTTCTTCCTGTCGCTCGAAGACGATCTGATGCGCATCTTCGGCACCGACAAGCTCGACGGCATGCTGACCAAGCTCGGCCTCAAGGAGAACGAGGCCATCATCCATCCCTGGATCAACAAAGCGTTGGAAAAAGCGCAGCAGAAGGTCGAGGCGCGCAACTTCGATATCCGCAAGAACATCCTCAAATACGACGACGTCATGAACGACCAGCGCAAGGTCATTTTCGACCAGCGCGTCGAATGGATGCAGGAAGACACCGTCGGCGAGGTCATCGCCGATATGCGCCACACCGCGATCGATGAACTGGTCGCCAGGCATGTGCCGGAGAATGCCTATCCGGAGCAATGGGACACCGTGGGCTTGCGCGAGGAGCTCAAGCGCGTGCTCGGCCTCGATCTGCCGGTTGACGAATGGGCCAAGGAAGAAGGCATCGCCGACGAGGAAATCTTCGCCCGCGTCGAACGCCGCGCCGACGAGCATATGGCGGCGAAGGTGGCGCAGTGGGGCGCCGACGTCATCCGCTACGTCGAGAAGTCGATCCTGTTGCAGACGCTCGATCATCTGTGGCGCGAGCATCTCGTTATGCTCGATCATCTGCGCCAGGTGATCGGGCTGCGCGGCTACGGCCAGCGCGATCCGCTCAACGAATACAAGGCTGAAGCATTCAGCCTGTTCGAGAACATGAGCCACGGCCTGCGCGAGGACGTGACCGCGCAATTGATGCGCGTCGAAATCGTGGCGCAGCAGCCGGCGCAACAGCCGGCGGCGCTGCCGGTGATGGAAGCGCATAAGGTCGATCCGACCACCGGCGAGGACGAAATGGCGCTGGCGCTGGCCGGCGCCGAAACGCTGGCGCGTCACGGTATCGGTCCTGCCGCGAGCGGCGCGCCGATTGGCGGCCCGCCCGGCGGCGGCGGTTCTGCCGTGCCCGCCGGCGCGCCGTTTGGCGGCCCGGCCAACGCCATCCCGCCGCGCACGGCGACGGCGGCGCCGCGCAATCCGCAGGATCCGCAAAGCTGGGGCAAGGTCGGCCGCAACGAGGCCTGTCCCTGCGGCTCCGGCAAGAAATTCAAGCACTGCCACGGCCGTTACGCGTAAGCGGATCTCCTCTCCGGATCGGTAACGAAAGGGCGGCATGTGTTGGCCGCGAGCGCAGCGCATTGGCCCGAGCCTCGAGCCGCGACAAATTTACGCCCTGATAATGCTCGCGCGCCGTGTGATCGACGGCTTGGTGCGTCCGTGCTAAGCGGTCGCCCGAACTCGCGGCGTCCCATTAGAGATCGCGAGGACTTGGTTGCGGGTTGCTTGGGGGGTACGGATGCGTGGACTGGCATGGCCGTTGCGGACAACGAACTTCATCGCAAGTTTCAGCCGCTGTGCGACGGCTCTTCTCAGTCTGCTTGTTGCGGTTGCGGCCGCAAGCGCTCAATCCGGCTATCCCAGTCGTCCGGTGCAATTGATCATTTCCTATGGCGCCGGCAGCACCGGCGACGTCAGCATGCGCATTCTGACCGAGCAGCTGACCACGAAATTGGGTCAGCCGTTCCTGGTCATCAACAAGCCCGGCGCCGGCGGCATCGCCGCGGCGCAAGCGGCGGCCGCAACAGCGCCGGACGGCTACACGCTCCTCCTCACCGGCAACAGTTCGACGATCAGCGTCGCGCTGTTCAAGTCGCTGCCCTATAACATCCTGACCGACTTCGCGCCCGTATCGATGGTCGCCAATTTCGACATGGTGGTGCTGGTCAAGGCCGGATCGCCGCTCAAATCGATGCAGGACATCGTCGCTTACGCCAAGGCCAATCCCGGCAAGCTGAATATGGGGACGCTGGCGCCGGGCACGACGCAATATCTCGCCGCCGAATTGTTCAAGATCGCGACCGGCACCGACGTCGCCACGGTGCCGTTCCGCACCTCGCCGGACATGATGACGGCTTTGTTGCGCGGCGATGTCGATGTCGATTTTGAATTCTTCGCGCCGATCCAGGCTCTGCTGGTGGATCACAAAGTGACCCCGATCGCGACGACCGGCAAGACACGGGCGGATTTTCTGCCCGACATCCCGACCGTCATGGAAAGCGGCATTGCCGATTTCGACGTGACGAGTTGGAACGGCATCACCGTCCCGGCCGGCACGCCGCGGCCGATCATCGATACGCTCAGCCAGGCGGCGATCGATGTTCTGCAAAGCCCGTCGGTTCAGGAAGCCGGTAAGCGGCTGGGCATGGAGATGCGCGGCAGCACGCCGGAACAGCTCACCGCACGGCTCAAGAGCGACATTGCCAAGTGGACGGATGTCGTCGAGAAGGCGCATATCCCGAAAATGGACTGAGTGGTTCGCGCGCCGGCAACTGCGCTCCCGCAACAGAAATCGGCAAATGAGTTCCGTGACCCGTGACGACAGGTTTCCCGTCGAGCTCGAAGCAAAGATTCCGCTGACGCTTGCCGATTTTCTCCGGCCGGGCCGCGTCGCGCTGGTGATGTGGGACATGCAGAAGGGTCTCGCCGGGCGTTCGCCGGCGCTCGATCAGATCGTGCCGAACGCCAATGCGCTGATTGACGCCGCCGAGCGCTTGCGGATTCCGGTGATCTGGAGCCGCCACATTCTGCCGCCGCTGCGCCTGACCAGCGGCCCGTTCCTGCGCTTCCTGATGAAGAAACAAAATGTGGACCGGCCGAGCAAGCTCAAGCCGACGATGCAGGAGGGCATGGACGACACCGCCTTTGTCGATGGCCTCAAGCCAAAGCCCCACCACATTGTCCTGCGGAAGAGCCAGCCATCGCTGTTCGTCGATACGCCGCTCGATCTGCGGCTCAAGACATTAGGCGTCGATACGCTGGTCATGACCGGCGTGGCGACCGATATCGGCATCGAACTGACCTGCCGGCATGGCGCGGCACTCGGCTATTACAGCGTGGTCGTTGAAGACGCGACCGGCTCGTACAGCAGCGCGGCGCAGGAACGCAGCCTCGCATTCCTGCGCGGCTGGACGACGCCGGTGGTCACGACGCAGATGGTCGTCGATATGTGGTCGGCGCAAAACGGCTGAATGGGTATTTCCGCCATGGTGGAAAGCGTTATGGCGTCCGATCCGCAGGTCGACCTGATCTTCTCGCATTTCATTCCCCGCTATGAGGCGACCGGAGTCGATCCGAACGACTTGCGGAAATTGATGCGAAGCATCAGCCGCTGGGAGGAGTGGTGCCGCGGCTGGTCGGCGGAGGCCGCACGCCACGAAAAGCTTGCCGAGGAGGCGGCGGCACAGGGCCGCGCGCTGACGGCCGCCGAAGCTTACGTGCGCGCCGCGATTTACTATCACTACGGCAAGCACCTGTTTGCCGCCTATCCTGAGGAATTTCGCACCGCGCATGACGCCATGCTGCGCTGCTATTCAGCCGGCGTGACGAAATTGCCGGTCCCTGCCGAGCGCGTCGAGTTTCCGTTCCGCGGCGTCGCGATGCCGGGCTGGTTGCGCAAGCCGCGCGGCGTCGCGCGGCCGCCGGTCGCGGTCATTCTTCCGGGTCTCGATGCCTGCAAGGAGGAACTTCATGCTTGGGCCAAGGCGTTCGTCGACCGCGGCATGGCGGCGCTGACGCTCGACGGTCCGGGACAGGGTGAGACTTCGTTTCATCTCCCAACCACACATGAATGGGGCGCGGTTCTCGGCGCTGTTATCGACGTGCTCGAAAAGCGAAGCGATGTCGATGGCGCCCGCGTCGGCGTGGTTGGCCAGAGCCTCGGCGCCATCTACGCGCCGCTCGCCGCGGCCGGCGAGCCGCGGCTGAAAGCCTGCATCGCCAATTGCGGCCCCTTCGATTGGGGAACGGTGCTGCCGAAAATGCCGCAAGTGTCGCAGGAGGTGTTTCGCGTACGCAGCCACGCCAAGAGCATGGACGAAGCCTATGCGCTCGCACGCAAGATCACGCTCGAAGGGGAGGCGCAGCGCATCAGATGTCCGCTGCTCGTGGTGTTCGGCGCCGGCGACAGGCTCGTGTCGCCGAGCGAGGGCGAGCGTCTGGTCAAGGCCGCATCAGGCCCGGCGCAACTCGTTGTCTACGAAGAAGGCAATCACGTCTGCTTCAATATCAGCTACAAGTTCCGGCCGCTGACCGGCGACTGGATGGCGGAACAGTTGCGGGCGCACGCACGCTGACGGCGTTGGTTCCGTCTGACAATTCCGATCGCGATATTTCAGCTTATTGCAAGCCTGCTACTGCAGTCCCGCCCAGCGGCCGTCGAACGAGCCGGTCGGCACTACGGCCTGCGCACCCTTCATCACGGCGCTGGCATTCGCCGGCGGCGGCGCGGCGCTGGCGTCCTGCTGGGGCTTATTCGGCTGCGCCTTCGGCGGCGCGGCTGTCGCTAGCGAGGGCTTCAGCTTCGGCGCGTCCGCGACTTGCGGCGGCGGCTTTGGCGGATCGGTCTTTGCCGTCTCGGTCTTGGTATCAGGCTTGCGCGGCGCCGGAGCGGGTTTCAGGCCGGCAAGTGGCGTGCCTTGCGCTGGCGGCGGTTGCTGCGCGGTGTCGGTCTTCGGCTTGAACCAACTGCTGAAGAAGCCCGCGTGATCGTTGGCGTCGGCCGAGGCAACCTGCGTTTGCGGCGGTTGCGGCTGCGGGGCCGCCTGCGGCGTCGACGCCGGCGCGCTGTTCGACTTGAACATCGCAAGGAAGCCGCGTCCCGAACTGCCCGAACTGCCGGTCGACGAGGGATCGGGATCCTCGCGCGTGCTGATGGTCGGCGTCGGCATGCCGGGATGAACCGGCGGCGCGTGCAGATGGCCGTCGTTGCCGTAGAACGGCTCGGTGGTATCGAGCTTGGCGACGAACACCCGGTTCATGCCGCCGTCGGTTCCCATCACCAACGGCGCGGTGGCGACGTTTTCTCTGGTCAATTGCGCGAGCTGATAGTCGTCGTTGCGCTGCTTCTCCATCGCCGGTCCGGCGATGTCCTGCGGCACTTCGTAAGCCGGGCAGCGGCCGGTCGGGGTGAACACCAAGGCCTTGGTCGAATTCTCAGGCGGCTGCGCATCGAACACATAGTGCCGTTCGCAGACGTCGACCTTCGGTTCGAGATGCGTCACCTCGAAATGGTCGCTGCCTTCCTTGAGCATTTTCCAGAACGGCATGTTCGGATTGGTACGGTGCCGCGCCAGATTCGCCGCCGTGAGGCGGAACGGATAGGCCTGGATCTGGAATTCCTTCTGGCCGCCGAGGAACGCCTCGCGCGCCAGCGAATAGATTTCGCCGATCTGCTCATCGGTCATGGCGTAACAGCCGGCCGACGAACAATCGCCGTGGATCATCAGAAAGGCGCCGGTGTAGTTGTTGGCTTTGTCGAAAGCGTTGGGGAAGCCGACATTGATGGCGAGATAGTAGTTGGAATTCGGGTTCATCAGCCCGGGCGTGATCGAATAGAAGCCTTCGGGCGCCTGACGATCGCCTTGGATTTTCTTCGGGCCGAGCTCGCCCGACCAGCGGCAGATCGGATAGATTTTCAACAGCGCGTAACGGCCGGTCGTGTCCTGCTTCCAGACTTCGAGCTCGGATTCCTCTTTGAACACGCGGACGAGGACCGGCGAGTCCTTCGGCATGTTTTTCTGATCGAGCAGCGCCAGCATTTCCGGCGAAAGCTCTTTCATCGCCCGGGTCGGGATCTGATAGCCGTCGTCGCCATAGCAGCCGGCGAGAGCGAGGGCGCCGGCGAGAGCAAAAAACGTCACGCATGCGCGCAAGCTGAGCGCGCGCAATTCGAGTGCGCGGTGTACATAGGCGCGGATCAACGTCGACGTCCCCGACAGATGGATTTTCCCCGTGCCATCAACTGCCTGATGGTTACCCAGAAGAGGTGGCTTTCGCAAGGCAACCGCGCGTCGGAACCCCGGTTGACCATGCGGCCGCTAAATATTGGTAAATTATCAACGAATTCGACAAAAAGCCTAGGAATCAGTGGTCCTTAGGCCCGACCGGCGGCAAATTACGGCGGCATTGTGGCAGGAAATTTTCAACAGGCCCTATGCCGCGGGGCGCTCTGTCCATTCCGGGCGTCGCAGCCGACGGTCAGCCGAGGCCGAAAATCACCCCAGCGTGCGGCCGATGGCGAGAAACTTTTCGCGGCGGCGGCGGATCACGGTGGCGCGGTCGAGGCCGCGAAATTCGGCGAGCGCGCTGCCGATCGCTTCGCCCGCAGCAGCCATGGCCGCGGCCGGCTCGCGATGCGCGCCGCCGGTCGGTTCGGGCACGATGGTGTCGACCACGCCGAAACGCAGCAGATCCTGGGCGGTGATTTTCATGTTCGACGCCGCGTCCTGCGCTTTCGACGTGTCGCGCCACAGGATCGAGGCCGCGCCCTCCGGCGAGATCACGCTATAGATCGCATGTTCCAGCATCAGCACGCGGTTGGCGGTGGCAATGGCGATGGCGCCGCCGGAGCCGCCTTCGCCGATGATCAGCGCGACGTTCGGCACGCCGATCTCAAGACAGGCTTCCGTCGAGCGCGCGATAGCCTCGGCTTGGCCGCGCTCTTCGGCGCCAATGCCGGGATAAGCGCCTGCGGTATCGATCAGCGCAATCACCGGCACATCGAAGTGATCGGCCATGCCCATCAGCCGCGCCGCTTTGCGGTAGCCTTCCGGCCGCGCCATGCCGAAATTGTGCTTGAGCCGGCTTTCGGTATCGGAGCCTTTTTCGTGACCGATGACGCAGACCGCGTCGCCGTGGAAACGTCCGAAGCCGGCAATAATGGCTGAATCCTCGCCGTGCTTGCGGTCGCCGGCGAGCGGCACGAAGTCGGTGATCAGCGTCGCGATGTAATCGAGGCAATGCGGCCGCTGCGGATGGCGCGCGACTTGCGTCTTCTGCCACGGTGTGAGCCCGGCATAGAGCTCCTTGAGCGTGACCGCGGCTCTGCCTTCGATGCGGTTTATTTCCTCGCCGATCGCGTCGCCGTCGTTGTTGAGCGCGCGCAATTCGTCGGCTTTGGCCTCAAGCTCGGCCACCGGCTTTTCGAAATCGAGGTAAGAACGCATCGTTTTAGGTCAACCGGCGGTCTGGAGCATGATCCCGAAAAGCGGATACCGGTTTTCGGAAAAGATCATGCTCAATGAAAAGGGTCCGCGGTCAGGGTTCGTGTTGGCCGCGGGCGCGGCTAAATCGCCCGCCCCATGCGCGGAAGTCAAGCAAGGGAGCTCCTTCCATAGTTAATCGGCGCTCTGGTCCTGTGCCAGCGGGTGCAAGTCGCGCACCAGGCTTTTCAGGCGCTCTTCCAGGACATGGGTATAGATCTGCGTCGTCGAAATATCGGCATGGCCGAGCAGCGTCTGCACTACGCGCAGGTCGGCGCCGTTGTGCAGGAGGTGGCTGGCGAAGGCGTGGCGCAACACGTGCGGGCTCACTTGCGCGTCGCGCAGCCCCGAAGCTGCGGCCAGCGCTTTGAGCTCGCGGGCAAAATGCTGCCGCGTCAGGTGCCCGCTGTCGCCGAACGAGGGGAACAGCCATTTCGACTGCGCCTCGTGGCCTGCTTCTTTGACGAGCGCCAGATAGGCCGCCGTCGCTTGTTTCGCCGCGTCGTTGAGCGGCACCATGCGTTCTTTGTTGCCTTTGCCGCGCACGATGATGACGCGCGCGTCTTTGCGCGCCGCCGACGCCGGCAAAGACACAAGCTCGGAGACGCGCAGCCCCGTCGCATAGAGCAGCTCGACGAGGCAGGCGAGCCGCGCCGCGCGCAGCCGCACCGGCAACGGCGCTGCCGGGTCGCAGGTGGCGGCGGTGTGCAGCAGATGATCGACTTCGGCGAGCGTGAGCGTCTTCGGCAGGCTGCGCGCGCGCTTGGGACCTTGCAGCACGGCAGCCGGATCGTCGGCGCGATGGCCTTCGGCATAGAGAAAGCGATAGAGCTGCCGCATCGCCGAAAGCCGCCGCGCCACCGTCGCCACCTGCATGCGCCGGCGCGACAGGTCGCTCAAATAGCCGCGCAAATCGTCGGTCGTGGCTTTGGCGATGGAGCGGCTGTTGTCTTTCAGATAGGCGGAGAAATCTTCCAGGTCGCGGCGATAGGCGGCAAGCGTATTGGCTCCGGCGCCGCGCTCCGCTGCCAGCATATCGAGATAGAGCGCGACCAGCGCCGCGTCGGAATGCCGTGCTGTGCCTGCCTTTGCGCGCGCCATCGTGCGGACCGCCATCGCGCTCAATGATCCTCGAAGAACCTCAATGATCCTTGAAGAATTTGTCGGGTGGGATCGTCACGCTGATTTCGCGCGTCTTGGGCGCAACGAAATGCGCCAGCGCGTAGAGCCCGCCATAGACAGCGCCGACCATAATCGCGATGACCGTCAATAACCGGAACAGGCTCGGCATCGTTAAGCGCCCGCGCTTCTTCCCCTTGGTGCCGGCTGGCGGGACCGAGTACGATCATGTTCGCGCCGGACTGGCAAGCGATTTGCGCAATCTGATAAGTGATCCGACGGATCGTCTGGATGCTCCTGCAAAGGGACCGGAAGCGGCGCACGGGCTTTTAGGTAAATGGCTGATATCACAGTACAAAATGACGAAAACGAGCAAGCTTCGGCGGCCGCGATTTTAGGCCTCTTGGGGCCGCGCTCGATCGTGCTTGTCGGCATGATGGGGGTCGGCAAATCGTCTATCGGCCGCCGCCTTGCGGCGCGGCTTGGAGTGCCGTTTGTCGATGCCGATTCCGAAATCGAAACGGCGGCCGGCATGAGCATCCCGGATATCTTTGCCCGCCATGGTGAGGCCTATTTTCGCAATGGCGAGGCGCGCGTGATCGCGCGGCTGCTTGAGTCCGGGCCGCAGGTTCTGGCTTCGGGCGGCGGCGCCGTGATGAACGCCGATACGCGCGCGACGATCAAGGCCAAGGGTGTCTCGATCTGGCTCAAGGCCGAGTTCGACGTGCTGATGCGCCGCATCGCCAAGCGCAAGAACGAGCGGCCGATGCTGCAGACCGACGATCCGTCCGAGACGCTGCGTCAGCTTCTGATCACGCGCGAGCCGTTCTATGCGCTGGCCGATCTGACCGTGCAATCGCGCGAAGCGCCGCATGAAACGATTGTTGCCGAAATCATGCGAGCGCTGACCGGTTTTCTCGGCGCGATGCCGCCCGACGGGAGTGTCGCATGACAGCGCCGGTTCGCAGCGAAACCACGACGGTCGCGGTCTCTCTCGGTGAGCGCAGCTACGACATCGCTATCGGGCGCGGCCTTTTGGCGTCACTCGGCGCCCGCATCGCCAAGCTCCGGCCGCGCTCCAAGGCGGTCATCGTGACGGACGAGAATGTCGCACACCTGCATCTGGCCGCTGCAGAAGCCGCGCTTGCCCATGCCGGCGTCGCGACGCATCGCGTTGTTGTTCCGCCCGGCGAAGCTTCGAAAAGCTATCGGGTGTTCGAGCAGGTCTGCGAGGCCGTGATTGCCTCGCGCATGGAGCGCGACGATCTCGTCATCGCACTCGGCGGCGGCGTCATCGGCGATCTCACCGGCTTTGTTGCTTCGGTGGTCCGGCGCGGCATCGATTATGTGCAGGTGCCGACCTCGCTCCTTGCCGACGTGGATTCTTCGGTCGGCGGCAAGACCGCGATCGATTCCGCCCATGGCAAGAATCTGATCGGCGCGTTCTATCAGCCGATCCTGGTGCTCGCCGATACCGCGCTGCTCGACACTTTGCCGGAGCGCGAATTCCGCGCCGGCTATGCCGAAGTCGCCAAATATGGACTGCTCGGCGACGCGCCGTTCTTCGCGTGGCTGGAAAACAATTGGCGCGAGGTCTTCGGCGGCGGGCCAGCACGGGAACATGCCATCGCCGTGTGCTGCCGCGCCAAGGCCGACATCGTCGCCCGCGACGAGCGCGAGACCGGCGACCGTGCGCTTCTTAATCTCGGCCATACGTTCGGCCATGCCTTCGAGGCGGCGTGCGGCTTTTCCGGCCGGCTTCTGCATGGCGAAGCAGTCGCCATCGGCATGGCGCTCGCTTTCGCCTTCTCCGCCAAACAAGGGCTGGTTTCGGCGACCGAGGCCGAACGCGCCACGCGCCATCTGGCGGCGGTGGGCCTGCCGACGCGGCCGCAGGATATTCCCGGGCCGCTACCATCCATTGACCGATTGATGGAGTTGATCGCGCAAGACAAGAAAGTGAAGCGCGGAATGCTTACATTCATCCTGGCCAAAGGGATCGGCGCCGCTTTCGTCGAGGGCGGCGTCGACGCCGGCGCAGTGCGCGCATTCCTCGGCGAGAAGCTTGCGGAGCGTTGAGGCTGAAGCCAAAAGCCTGAAACTGAGCCTAAAGCTAGAGCCTAGAACCATGAGCACTATGGATTGGTTGACCATCCTCGCGGTCGTCATCTGCTTGGTGGTGTCGGCGTTTTTCTCGGCGAGCGAGACCGCGCTGTCGGCATCTTCGCGCGCGGCGATGTTGCGGCTGGAAAGCCAAGGCAACCGCGACGCCTCCATCGTCAACCGGCTGATGGCGACGCGCGAGCGTCTCCTCGGCGCGATCCTGTTCGGCAACAATTTCACCAATATCGCCGCGTCGACTTTGGCGACTGGCTTGCTGCTCGATTATTTCGGTCAGGCCGGCGAGATCTACGCCACCTTCATCATGACGTTCATGATTTTCATTTTTGCCGAAGTGCTGCCGAAGACCGCGGCCTTTAACGCGCCCGATCGCATGGCGCTGGTGGTGGCGCAGCCGGTCGCGCGGGTCGTGCGGGTGTTTTCGCCGTTCCTGCGCATCGTCGAGATCATGGTGCGGGCCATGTTGCGCGGGCTCGGCATGCCGACCGGCAAGATCCATTCGATCCTGTCGCCGGACGAGGAATTGCGCGGCGCTGTCGATCTGATGCACTCGGCCGGCACCGTCGCCAAGCACGATCGCGACATGATGGGCGGCTTGCTCGATCTGCGCGAGCTCGCGGTCTATGACGTGATGGTTCACCGCACCAAGATGGTGATGCTCGACGCCGACGAGCCGCCGCACGAATTGATCGACGCCGTGCTCGCGGCCGGCGTCACCCGCATCCCATTGTGGCGCGGCTCCCCCGACAATGTCATCGGCGTGCTCAACGCCAAGGAAGTGTGGCGCGCGCTGCATGCGGCGGAAGGCGATGTCGACAAGATCGACATCGAGGCGCTGGCAAAGCCGCCGTGGTTCGTGCCGGACACGACGCATGTCGGCGAACAGCTCAAGGCGTTCCGCCATCGCAAGACGCCGTTCGCGCTGGTGGTCGACGAATATGGCGAGCTCGAAGGGTTGGTGACGCTCGAAGATATCGTCGAGGAAATCGTCGGCGACATCACCGACGAGCACGACATCGCAGTGCCCGGCGTACGGCCGCTGCCGGATGGTTCGGTGAATGTCGATGGCAGCGTGCCGGTGCGCGATCTCAACCGCGTGATGGATTGGAATATTCCCGATGAGGAGGCGACCACCGTCGCCGGCGTCGTTATTCACGAATCGCGCTCGATCCCGGAGCCGGGTCAGAGCTTCACCTTCTACGGCTTCCGCTTCCAGGTCTTGCGCAAATCAAGGAACCGCATCACCGCGCTGCGCGTGGCGCCGTTGGCGCGCAAGGTCACGGCGAAGGCAAGCTAGTCAGCCGCCACCGCGATGCCCTGGATCTCGATCAGCATTCCGGACCTGGCGAAATCCGACACGGTGATGAGCGCGCTGCACGGATAATGTCCGGCGGTGAAGAACTCCTTGCGGATTTCGACAAAGCGATCGCCGTGGCGCGGATCGTTGATGAAGACCGTCATGGTGACGAGGTCTCTGAGGCTCGCGCCGACCTTCTTCAGCGTCGCATCCAGCAGCCGGAAGATTGCGCGCGTCTGCCCTTCGAAATCGCCGATCAGTGATTTGCCGTTCTCGTCCTGCAGCGCGGTCTGGCCTGCGAGATAGATCGTGCGGCCGCCGCGCGTGACGATGGCCGGCGAATAGGAGCGGCCGGCGTTGCGTTCCGTTCCTGGAAAATGTTCAACGGAAAAAGTGCTCGACATGATGCGGTGGTCTCCCGGAGGTTGTTGTTAGTGATCGAACGGATGATCGCGATCGAGCCGTTGCCGGGCCTCTTTCGCAATCGACAGATCGAAGAGTTGCGAGGCGGGAAGCTTCTCGGACGCCAAATGGAAGTAGTCGACCCAGTAGTCCTGCATGCGCAGGATCGCGTCGGTCGACGGCATGCCGTCCTCGCTGGTCGCCGTCCAATGCGGCGCAAAGCTCGTGAGCATGTCCACTTTGCCTTGCGTGGTCGCCTTGGCGAGAAGCGCAACGGTGTCAGGATGGTCGGCCGGCGCGCCGGCGGCGGCGTTGAATTCACGCGCGGCATACATGATCGCCATGGCAAAACGCACGGCAGCGTCGCGTTTCGCGGTCACGAAATCCTTGCGGACGGCATAGGCGGCGACTTGGCCGTCCTTATCGACCGAGCCGCCATCCATGATCAGCGGCGCGAGTTTCTGGTCCTGCGCGTAGCTGCCGAATTGCCAGGCGAGGTCGGCGGCATCGACCAGGTCGCGACCGAGCATTTTCACGAGATCGGGCTGCGATGCGCCGCTGACCCATTGCACGTCGGTGCGCGGATCAAGCCCGGCTTTCTGCAGCGCCAGCGCCGCTTCATATTGATTGATGCTGCCGAGCGCGGTGATGCCGAATTTCTTGCCCTTCAGCTTGGCGAGGTCGGCCGGTCCGGTGACGCCCGCGGCATACATCGTGTTACTGACATTGATAGAGCTGCCGCCACGGCCGGTGCGGTTATTGCCGCGGTCGAGGAAGATCAACATCGGCGCGCCTTTGGCGATGCTGTTGAACAAGCCCGCCGACATGGTCACGAGCGTGATGTCGAGCTCGCCCGACACCATCGCCGGCACCGCGAGCGCCCCGTCCATGAAGATGCGGGTATCGACATCGAGGCCGAGCTTCGAGAAATAGCCCTTGTCGCGGGCGATGAAATAAGGGCCGCCGGAAATGAACGGTCCTTCGCCGACATGGACGGTATCGTTGGCGAAAGCCGCCGCGGCATGAAACGCCAAGAGCAGCGCGAGCGTTCTGGACAATATCCTCAACAACATGGGTGACCTCTGGGTTATTCCCGGCTGGCTCCGGCATTGACGGCCCACGGCGCCGCCCTCCGGTCGATGAAGCGCTGCAGTTTCATGATGACGGCGCCGATCACAGCCATGACGACGAGACTGGCGAACACCTTGTCGGTGTCCATGACCTGCCCGGCATTGATCAGCAGATAGCCCATGCCTCTCTGGTCCGAGCCGCCGATCATCTCGGCGGCAACGACCAGGATGATGGTCACGCCCATGCCGAGGTGCAGGCCGTTGAAAATATGCGGTATGGCGGCCGGCAGGATCACTTTGGTCTGGATTTGCCGCGCGCTGGCGCCGAGATCGCGCGCCGCGAGAACAAGGCCCTGGTCGACCTGCTGCACACCGGCATAGGTGCTCAGCACGATCGGGAAAAAGGCGCTGATCGCGCTCATGGCGATATTGTAGGTCTCGCCGGTGCCGAGCCAGATGATCATCAGCGGGATGAGCGAGATTTTCGGCAGCGGATAAAGTGCGGCGAGCCACGGATCGGCGATCTGCGCCACGATGTGCGACCTGCCCATGAGCAGGCCGAGCGCGACACCGCACACTGCGGCGACGCTAAAACCGGCAAAAATTCGCAAGACCGTGACGGCGAGATTGATCCAAAGCGTGCCGTCGAGCGCCATCTGCGACAGCGCTTCGGCGATGGCGCTCGGCGCCGGTAGATAGATTGGCGGAATGCCGCGCAGTTCGACAACGAGCTGCCACAGCGCGATGAAGCCGACGATGCTTAAAGCCGGCAGCGTAAGACCGGCGATGCGGCGGCGAGTCATGCTACCGGCTCCATCATGCCGCCTGTTCCGTCATCGCGCGCGTTACCTCTTCGCGGATCAGGTGGAAGACGCGCTGAAACAGCGCGCCGAATTCCGGCGTATTGACGAGATCGAACGAGCGCGGCCGCGGCAGGTTGATCGGGATCACTTCCTTGATGCGGCCGGGCCGGGCGGTCATGACGACGATCTCGTCGCCAAGCAGGATCGCCTCGTCGATAGCATGCGTCACGAACAGCACCGTTTTGCGCGTCGCTTCGAAGATGCGCAGCAGTTCCTCCTGCATGACGATCTTGGTCTGCGCGTCGAGCGCGGCAAACGGCTCGTCCATCAGCAGGATGGGGCGCTCCATGATCAGCGCGCGTGCGAGCGCGACGCGCTGACGCATGCCGCCTGAAAGCTGCCGCGGCAGATGCCGGTCGAAACCGTTGAGGCCGACGGTCGCGAGCATGGTGCGGGCGCGTTGGTGGCGCTCGTTGCGGCTGATGCCCGCCACCTCCAGGCCGAAGGCGACATTGTCGATCACGTTGCGCCAGGGAAACAGATTGAGCCCCTGCCACATCATGATCGACGAGGCTCCGACCGGCGCGCTGCGGCCGTTCGCGGGATCGACGATCGAGATTGTTCCCGTGCTCGGCGCTTCCAGCCCGCCGACGATCTGGATCAGCGTGCTCTTGCCGCAGCCGCTCGGGCCGAGCAGGCAGGAAAACCGGCCGGACGGAAAGCGATGGCGAACCGTGTCCAGCGCCGTGATCGGGGCTGCGCCCGCGACGCTCCAGATTTTGCTGACCGCCTCAACCCGAACTTCCATCGGACCTCTCGAGCATGATTCCCGAAAAGCATGCCCTTAGACTTGATCCGAGGGTGGAAACCGGTTTTCGGAAAAGATCATGCTCAAACGAAAAATCTGGCCAGCAGCATGCGCGAACTGATATCTTAACGTCAAGATACTTTTAGCGGAGATGCGGCGATGCGACCAGGCCGGGCCAGGCAGACCGTGGCGACCCTGCGCGACAGCAAGGATTCCGTGGATGCGCTGATCGCTGAATGGCGCCGCGAGCGTTCTGACCTCGACCCGTCGCCGGTTGCGATTCTCGGCCGCCTCCATCGCATTTCGGCGCGGCTGCAGCGGCGCATCGAAGCCTGGCTCGAGCCGCTGGATCTTACCTGGGAAAGTTTCAGCCTCATCCTGACGCTGCGGCGATCCGGCGCGCCCTTCGCCTTGCGCCCGACCGATCTCTACCGGGAATCGCTCTTGACCTCGGGCGCGATCACCAATCGCATCGACCGTGTCGAGAAGAGGGGCTTGGTGCGGCGGCGGCAGGATCCCAAAGACGGACGGGTGATCGTCGTGCAACTGACCGCGGCGGGCCGCCGTTTGGCCGACAAGGCGGTAGCGATCCATTTCCGCGCGCTTGCCGAAACTTTTGGCGGTTTGTCGCGGCAGGAATGCGCGCAGCTCAACACGTCGCTGGCGCGATTGATGGCGGTTCTGGAGACGGAATAGGAAAGCCGCTGGACGCTAGCTTTTCAAGCTCTCTCCCGGCGCCTGTGCGTGGATGGCGAGCGCATGAACGCGGCCCTTCATCTCGTTGGCCAGCGCCGTATTGATCATGCGATGGCGCTCGAGCCGGCTCTTCCCTTTGAACGCGCTCGACACGATATAAAGACGGAAATGGCTCTCGCCGCCCGGCCGGTGGCCGGCGTGGCCTTGGTGCAAGTGCGATTCATCCTCGACATGCAGGCTTTCCGGCGCAAAAGCTGCCATCAGCTTGGTGGTGATGATGTCCTGCATGCCCATTGTGTTGGCGACTTCGTGTGTTGGCGACGTGATCGCTTTGTCTATTCAAGATCTATGTGCTGTCGATCAACGATTACGCAAGCTTAATTCGGGTAATGCCGATTTGGTGCCTGTCAAGTCTTGAAGGTGCCACGGATGCACTCGCATAATCATGTCCATGAATAGCGACTCGCCACTGTTCGATCGAATTCGCGTCAAGCCGGATCATGACCGCCGTTTGCGCGCCGAGCTTCCGCCCTGCGACTGGCCGGGATGCTCGGGCCCTGCGACGCATCGTGCACCGAAGGGTCGCGAGCGCGCCAACGAATATTGGCAGTTCTGCCTTGAACACGTCCGCGAATACAACAATTCGTACAATTTTTTCGCCGGCATGAGCGACGATGCCGTCGTGAAATACCAGAAGGACGCGCTGACCGGCCACCGGCCGACCTGGAAGATGGGCGCGGTCGGCGGCAAACGCGTTCGCCGCGCGGCGCGCGATTTTCGCGACGGCTTTCCCGGCGACGACCCGTTCTCGCTGTTCGGCGAGAGTGGCGCCCGAGCAACTGGCCATGCAAAGACCGCGTCCGAGGGCCGCAAGATTTTCAATGCCCAGCGCCGCGCGCTGGAGGCGCTCGGGCTTGAGGATGACGCCAGCCGCGCCGACATCAAGTCCAAGTTCAAGACCTTGGTGAAACGGCATCATCCCGACGCCAATGGCGGCGACCGCGGTTCCGAGGCGCGGTTGCGCGAGATCATCCAGGCCTATAACTACTTGAAGTCAGCGGGCTTTTGCTGACGTCAAGAGGCTCCGGCGCGGTCGTCCGGGCTGCCCGGCCTGGTGCCCTGGCCGCCACTTTCGCGTCCTTGGCCCTTTCTGCTAGACCTAGAACGACAATCCGACCGCCGGTAACCGCCGATCAGCGCCTCGGAATTGCCGAGGCCGACGACTTAAGGTTGCCTCGCCAAGGTGGCTTGCTAGGTGTCTTGCCAGGTTGTTTTGCCTGGCGTTTTGCCAAGCTCGCCTTGCCGAGGTCACGGAGGAGCAATGACTCTCGCCACTGACAGCGTTTCCGGCTTGCCGGACATGAAGGTTTCCGTCCGCCAGGTCTTCGGGATCGACAGCGATCTCGAAGTGCCGGCCTATTCGGAACCGGACGAATATGTGCCGGATTCCGATCCTGATTACCGGTTCGATCGTCCGACGACGCTCGCCATTCTCGCCGGCTTTGCCCACAACCGCCGCGTTATCGTCACCGGCTATCACGGCACCGGCAAATCGACCCATATCGAGCAGGTGGCGTCGCGCCTGAACTGGCCCTGCGTGCGCGTCAATCTCGACAGCCATATCAGCCGCGTCGATCTCATCGGCAAAGACGCCATTGTGATCCGCGAAGGCATGCAGGTGACGGAATTCCGCGACGGCATCCTGCCGTGGGCGCTGCAGAACAATGTGGCACTGTGCTTCGACGAATACGACGCCGGCCGTCCGGACGTGATGTTCGTCATCCAGCGCGTTCTGGAATCCTCCGGCCGGTTGACGCTGCTCGATCAGAATAAAGTGATCAAGCCGCATCCGGCGTTCCGCCTGTTCGCCACCGCAAACACCGTCGGGCTTGGCGACACGTCGGGCCTCTACCACGGCACCCAGCAGATCAACCAGGGCCAGATGGACCGCTGGTCGATCGTCACCACGCTGAATTATCTGCCGCACGACAACGAGGTCGAAATCGTGCTCTCGAAGGCGAAGCATTATCGCTCTGCCGAGGGCCGCGAGATCGTCTCGAAAATGGTGCGGGTCGCCGATCTCACGCGCAACGCCTTCATCAACGGCGATATTTCGACCGTGATGAGCCCGCGCACGGTGATCACCTGGGCGGAGAACGCCGAGATTTTCAGCGATGTCGGCTTCGCCTTCCGGCTGACCTTCGTCAACAAATGCGACGAGCTCGAGCGTCCGCTGGTGGCGGAATTCTATCAGCGCTGCTTCGGCCAGGAATTGCCGGAGAGCTCGGTCAACGTGGCGCTCTCGTAACAATCGTCTCTCCCCGCTTGCGGGGAGAGCAACAGGTTCACCTGGCCGCAGCCGCTGCATGTCGTCGAACATCAAGCCGAAGAGCAACGCCAAGGAAGCCCCGACCGAGCCGTTCAAGCGCGCCGTCGGCGTCTGCCTGCGCGCGATTTCCGGCAAGGGCGATTTGGAAGTCGGCTTCGCCTCGGAGCGTCCCGGGCTGGTCGGCGGCAAAGCCCGGCTGCCGGAGCCGCCGCGACGCTTGAACGAGCGCGAGGCCGCGATCGTGCGCGGCCATGCCGATTCGATCGCGTTGCGGCTCGCCTGCCACGATCCCGCCGTGCATCGCAGAATAGCGCCCGGCGGCCAGCAGGCGCGCGCGGTGTTCGAGGCGATCGAACAGGCCCGCGTCGAGGCCATTGGCTCGCGCCGCATGGGTGGCGTAGCGAAAAATCTCACAGCCATGCTCGACGACCGCTTTCATCGCGGCAAATTCGACGACATCACCGATCGCGCCGATGCGCCCATCGAAGAGGCGCTGGCCATGATGGTGCGCGAGCGGCTCACCGGCCAGACGCCGCCGCCCGCGGCGCGCAAGCTGGTCGATCTGTGGCGGCCGCTCATCGAGGAGCGTGCCGGTCGCAATCTCGACCGGCTCGAACGCGTCCTCAACGATCAGCGCCAGTTCGGCGATGCCGTGCACGATCTTCTCGACTCGCTCGACATGGGCGAGGACCGCTCGAGCGAATCCGACGAGGAGGACGGCGAAGAGGGCGAGGAAGAGAATCAGAAGGACGAATCCGGCGAGGACGGCGAGGCCAACGATGCCGCCGAGAGCGACAAGACCTCTAGCGAGGCGGAAGCCTCCGCCGAGGAAATGCCCGACAGTTCTTCGGAAGCCGTCGATGCGCCGTCCGCCGAAATGGCCGATGACGCTGAAATGGGCGATTCGGAAACCGCCGCCGAGCCGTGGCGGCCGCGGCAGCAGCGCAACGAGCCGCGCGGGCCGGACTACAAGCCGTTCACGATGAAATTCGACGAGACGGTGGGCGCGGAAGAATTGTGCGAGCCGGAAGAGCTCGACCGGCTGCGCGGCTATCTCGACAAGCAGCTGTCGCATCTGCAGGGCGTGGTCGCGCGCTTGGCCAATCGTCTGCAACGGCTGCTCTTGGCGCAGCAGAACCGCGCCTGGGAATTCGATCTTGAGGAAGGCTTGCTCGATCCGGCGCGGCTGACGCGCGTCATCACCGATCCGATGCATCCGCTGTCGTTCAAGCGCGAGAAGGACACCAATTTCCGCGACACCGTGGTGACGCTGCTTCTCGACAATTCCGGCTCGATGCGCGGCCGGCCGATCACGGTCGCGGCGACCTGTGCCGATATTCTCGCCCGCACCCTCGAACGCTGCGGGGTGAAGGTCGAAATCCTGGGCTTCACCACTCGGGCCTGGAAGGGCGGGCAGTCGCGCGAAGCTTGGCTTGCTCAGGGCAAGCCGCCAAATCCGGGCCGGCTCAACGATCTGCGCCATATCATCTACAAATCGGCCGACGCGCCATGGCGGCGCGCGCGCAAGAATCTCGGCCTGATGATGCGTGAGGGTCTGCTCAAGGAAAATATCGACGGCGAGGCGCTCGATTGGGCGCATAAGCGGCTTCTGGCGCGGCCCGAGACGCGCAAGATTCTGATGATGATCTCGGACGGCGCGCCGGTCGATGATTCAACTTTATCGGTCAATCCCGGCAATTATCTCGAGCGGCATTTGCGCTGGATCATCGAGGAGATCGAGACCCGCTCGCCGGTCGAACTGATCGCCATCGGCATCGGCCACGATGTGACGCGCTATTACCGGCGCGCAGTGACCATCGTCGATGCCGAAGAGCTCGGCGGCGTGATGACCGAAAAGCTTGCCGAATTGTTCGAGGAGCATGCGGCGGAGGATATGGTGCGCCAGCCGAAGCCGCGGCGGCGCGTCAACGCCTAGCGCAATCGCGCTGCTCATTCCCGTAAGCGGGAATGCGATCGACGGTCAAAGATACCTATTGATGAACGGTCGGAAGCCGGCAGTTACGCCGCGGCGGCGGCGCGCTTCTTCACCACTTGGCGCTTGAGTTCGAGCACGCGCGGCGACAGTTCGGTGTCCTTGGCCTTGAGCAAAAAGGCGTCGAGGCCGCCGCGATGGTCGACCGTCTTGAGCGCATTGGCCGAAATCCGCAGCCGCACGCGGCGGCTGAGCACGTCCGACATCAGCGTCACGTTGAGCAGGTTGGGCTTAAACTGCCTCTTGGTCTTGCGGTTGGAATGGCTCACCCGGTGCCCGATCTGACGGTCCTTTCCGGTGAGTTCGCAACGCCATGCCATAGTTCGAAGTCCTTGGTTTAAAATCCTTGCGCGGGATGCCTTTAATATCTCCCACACGTAACTCCCACGCGCTTTGGCCTTCTGCCGAAGGATGTGGGGAGATGGCGGCGGACCTATAGTCACACGTTCTTCAAGCGTCAAGCGCAGCTTGGCATTCGGCCGGTTTTCAGGCAGCTCCGGGCCAAGGGGGTTACTGATCGGATTGACTGAATTCCGGCGGATTTCCCGGTCCGACACGGCAGATAGAACCACACAAAGGACGTATTCTCCGCCAAAACAATGCATCCGGTTCCACGTCCGGCGCCCGGGAAAAATCCCCGGGCAAACCACACGGGAAAACCATTGCCTGCCTTCGCGTTACCGTTTCGGACAAGCCGCAAAGGCGCCGCCGCGTTCGCCGCGGCGTTTTTTGTGTTGGCGATTAACGGGCTTCATCCGGCAGCGGCGCAGGGCCGGCTCGAGGCTGAATACGTCGCATCGCTCTCGGGCATTCCGATCGGCCACGGCAACTGGATCATCGATATCGCGAACGACCAGTACACCGCCGCCGCGAGCGGCGCGACGACCGGGCTGATAAAATTCTTCACCGGCGCGCACGGCACCGGTGCGGCGCATGGCACGATCAACAGCGGTCAGCCGGTGCCGACGACCTACGGCGCCACTATCATTTACGACCGCAGGGTCGATGACGTGCGGCTGACGCTCGCCGGCGGCAATGTCACCGAATATGCGGTCGAGCCGCCTTTGCCGCCGGTCGCCGAGCGCATCCCGCTCACCGAGGCCGACCGCCACGGCGTGTTCGATCCGATGACCTCGATGCTCAATCGCGTCGGCGGCAACGGCGACCCGGTTTCGCCGGAAGCCTGCAATCGCAGAGTGCCGGTCTTCGACGGGCGGGTGCGGTACGACCTGCACAGCGAATTCAAGCGCATTGAGAATGTAAAGGCCGAGCGCGGCTATGAAGGTCCGGCCGTGGTCTGCGCCGTCTATTTCACGCCGATTTCCGGCTACGTGCCGGATCGTCCCGCGATCAAATATCTGGTCGAGTTGCGCGATGCCGAAGTGTGGCTGGCGCCGATTTCCGGCACCCGCGTCTTGGTGCCGTTCCGCTTCTCGCTGCCGACGCCGCTTGGCACCGGCCTGTTGCAGGCGATTTCGTTTGTAACGGTCGCGCAGCCGTCGCATTCGGCTGCCAAAACGCAATAATCAAGGCTCAGTGGCAAAGACACAATAAAGAGAGACCGCCGCAAAGAGAGACAGCTGCCAGGCGCAGCCAGTGCGATTGCTGGCGCCCCGTATCAAAGAGCATCCGAGCCAGACGGCATCCGCGAAAAGGCAACATCCTTGCGAATGCATCCCCGTAATCCACAGGATCTAGGCCCTTGACTCCCCGAGGAATCCTTACCGTGCGACACGTTAACGCTTTTGACGCCAAGGCGGCCGGGTGGGACCGAAGATTCCACCTGATTTGGTGTTCAACTGTTATAGGGATGCCATATATCGCAGTGAACGGAATCGAACTGCCCTGGAGTCGCCGATTCGGCCGCGATTCGTTCCAGACTCGTTCCACATCTTAAGCACAGCGTTTTTGCACGTCACATTGTGATACAGAAGCGCTCTGCCGAGTTACGTTACTCCGCGTGAATGCCGGGACCTTGATGCCGATTTCGTTTTCGCCGCCTGCCGATCGTGACTTGCGTGCCCGCGGTGCCGGCGTCACCGCCGTGCTTGGGCCGACCAATACCGGAAAAACCCACCTCGCCATCGAGCGGATGCTGTCGCATTCGTCGGGCCTGATCGGCCTGCCGCTGCGGCTTCTGGCGCGCGAGGTCTATAACCGCGCCGTGGAACGCGTCGGCGCCGACTCCGTGGCGCTGATCACTGGCGAGGAGAAGATCAAGCCGCCGAATCCGCGGTTCTGGGTCGCCACCGTCGAGGCGATGCCGCGCGATCTCGATGTCGCTTTTCTCGCCATCGACGAGATCCAGCTCGCTGCCGATTTCGAGCGCGGCCACGTCTTCACCGACCGCATGCTGAACCGGCGCGGTCGCGAGGAGACGCTGGTGCTTGGTGCGGCGACCATGCGGCCGATCGTCGAACGGCTGTTGCCCGGCGCCAGCATTGTCAGCCGGCCGCGGTTGTCGCAGCTCACCTTCGCCGGAGAGAAAAAACTCACGCGTCTGCCGCGCCGTTCTGCCGTCGTCGCCTTTTCGGCCGATGAAGTCTATGCCATCGCCGAGCTGATCCGCCGCCAGCGCGGCGGCGCCGCCGTCGTGCTCGGCTCGCTGTCACCGCGCACGCGCAACGCCCAAGTCGACCTCTACCAGTCGGGCGAGGTCGATTATCTGGTGGCGACGGACGCCATCGGCATGGGACTTAATCTCGACGTCGATCACATTGCCTTTGCGTCGGACCGCAAATTTGACGGCTATCAATATCGCAAGCTCAATCCGTCCGAGCTCGCCCAGATCGCCGGCCGCGCCGGCCGCGCCACGCGCGACGGCACATTCGGCACCAGCGGCCGCTGCCCGCCGTTCGAGCCGGAACTGGTGCAGGCGCTGGAATCGCACACGTTCGAGCCGGTCAAGCTCGTGCAATGGCGCAATTCCGATCTCGACTTCTCTTCGGTCGGCGCCTTGCAGGCGACGCTTGCAACGGCGCCCACCGAAAATGCGCTCGCCCGCGCGCCGGTCGCCGAGGACATTCTCGTCCTCGATCACGCCGCGCGCGACGACGGCGTGCGCAACATGATCGGCTCACCGGCCGATGTCGAACGGCTGTGGGACGTCTGCCAGCTGCCGGACTATCGCAAGATCGCGCCCGCCAACCACGCCGAGCTTGTCGTCACGGTGTTCGGCTATCTGCAGCGCGAGGGCAAAATCGCGACCGACTGGTTCGCCGAACAGATCGCCATGGCTGACCGCACCGACGGCGATATCGACACGCTCTCGACGCGCATCGCCCATATCCGCACCTGGACTTACGCCGCCAACCGGCCGGATTGGCTCGCCGATCCGGAGCATTGGCAGAGCGTCACCCGCGGCGTCGAAGACAAGCTGTCGGACGCGCTGCACGAGCGGCTTACCGAGCGCTTTGTCGACCGCCGCACCAGCGCCCTGATGCGGCGCATGCGCGACAGCTCCTCGCTCGATCCGCAATTCAACAAGACCGGCGAAGTCATCGTCGAGGGCCACGTCATCGGCCGGCTCGACGGCTTTGTCTTCGTGCCGGAATCTTCCGCCGGCGGCTCCGAAGCGAAGGCGCTGCAGAACGCCGCGCAGAAGGCGCTGGCCGGCGAAATCGCGGCGCGCGCGGCGCGGCTTGCCGAGGCGCCGGATGACCAATTCGTGCTCGCTTCCGACGGCACGCTGCGCTGGACCGGGTTGCCGGTGGGCAAGCTCATCGCCGGCGAAGAGGTGCTGCGGCCCCGCGTACGCGTCGTCGCCGACGAGCATCTGACCGGCGCACCGCGCGACGCCGTCGAGGCGCGGCTCGACGCTTTCGTCAAATCCCATATCGAAAAGCTGCTCGGCCCGTTGTCGCAGCTCGCGGTCGCCGCCGATGTCAGCGGCATTGCCCGCGGTGTCGCTTATCAATTGGTCGAGGCGCTCGGCGTGCTCGATCGCCAGCGTGTTGCCGAGGAAGTGAAGGGGCTCGATCAGCCGGCGCGCGGCACCCTGCGCAAATACGGCGTGCGCTTCGGCGCCCATCACATCTATCTGCCCAATCTGCTCAAGCCGGCGCCGCGCACGCTCGCCGCGCAATTGTGGGCGCTGAAGAACGAAGGCGCGCAAACCAAAGGCCTCGACGATCTCCTGCATCTCGCCGGTTCGGGCCGCACTTCGATCCCGGTCGATAAAGAGATCGATCCTGGCCTTTATCGCACCGCCGGCTATCGCGCCTGCGGCGAGCGCGCGGTGCGCGTCGATATTCTCGAGCGGCTCGCCGATCTGATCCGTCCAGCGCTGTCCTGGCGTGAAGGCGCGCCTGGGCCGAAGCCGCCGGGCGCGATCGCCGGCGGCGGCTTTGTCGTTTTCAACGGCATGACGTCTTTGACCGGCGCGTCGGGCGAGGATTTTGCGTCGATCCTGCGGTCGCTCGGCTATCGCATGGATCGCCGCCCAAAGCCCCCTGAACCGCCGCCGACAGCGGAGACGGCTGCCGCGCCTGAGGCCAAATCTGCCGAGACGCCCACCGAAGTGGTGGAAGGCGGCAGTGGCATGCTGTTGCCGGACGCTGTCATGATTGTGGATGCGGCTGCGGACGTTGCCCAAGATGCGGCTTCGGAATCCACCGCCGAGATTTCCGAAACCGTCGACGTCGCGCTGCCGGAGACGCCTGCGCTTGTGAGCGAACCGGAGCCCGCCGCGATCGATGCCGCAGCCGTTATTGCCGACAGCGCGCCCGAGGCTGAGCCTGTCGCTGAGCCTGTTACCGAGTCTGCCGCCGCGTCTGCCGTCGCCAGCGAAGCGACTGGTACGCTCGCTCCGCCGGCAGAGCCGGTCATGATCGAGGTCTGGATGCCCGGCCGTGCGGTGCGCGCGGACGGCCCGCGACGGCGTCCGCGGCACCGCCGTGAGCCGCGCAGGGATGCTGCGACGCTGCAACCGCAAAGTGGCGAAGGTGCTGCAACGCCGGCCGTTGCCGCCTCCGACACGGCGGCTGCGCCGTCGGCCGTGGAAGCAACTGAAAACGCCCAGTCGCGCGAAGGCCGCCATCCCCGCCACCGTCGACGTCAGGGTGGCGAACGGCATGGTGGCGATCAGCGGCATGGTGGCGAGCGGCACGCCGGCGAGCGACAAAATCAGCGACACGATCGTTCGCAGCGTGACCGCGACAGGCCGCAAGACCGGTCACACATCAAGCACTTCGAACGGCGCGAGCGCGACAAGGCGCCCGATCCGAATTCGCCCTTCGCCAAGCTTGCGGCCCTCAAAGCGCAGCTTGAGGCCGACGCCAAGGAGCGACGCTAAGGCATGGTCCGGAAAAGTGGAAACCGGTTTTCTGATAAGATCATGCTCCACAGCGGTCGCGACGCAACGACCAATTCAATACCGAGTGCCGGCGGGATGGCGGCCGCGTCTGACCGGCAGCGGATCGATCGCTGGCTTTGGCACGCACGTGTCGTGCGCACGCGCGATGCGGCTGCGGCGCTGGCCGGCAGCGGGTTCGTCCGGATCAACGGCGCGCGAATCGACGCGCCGGGCCGGATGGTGCGCGCCGGCGACGTGATCACGGTGGCGTTGGATCAGGGTGTGCGGGTGCTCAAAGTGACGGGATTCATCGAGCGTCGCGGTCCCGGCGGCAGCAGCGCCGCTCTATATGAAAGCCTCGAATAGCGGTGGGGTCGCCTCAGCCTTCGCTTCCGGGTCGTGCCCGGTCGGCTTCCTGGCCGCCCCTGCTTGCGCGCACCGGACCCGTGCGATAGGAGCAAGGCTGCAAAAAAGCCCGTTCAGAGTGTCCAGATGACCTATATCGTCAACGACAATTGCATCAAATGCAAATACATGGACTGCGTGGAAGTCTGCCCCGTCGACTGTTTCTACGAGGGCGAAAACATGCTGGTCATCCATCCCGACGAGTGCATCGATTGTGGGGTCTGTGAGCCGGAATGCCCGGTTGAGGCGATCAAGCCGGATACCGAGCCCGGTGTCGAGAAGTGGTTGGGTGTAAACGCGGAATACGCAAAGCTCTGGCCCAATATCACGGCCAAAAAAGCCCCTCCGGCCGACGCCAAGGAGTGGGAGGGCAAGCCCAATAAGTTCGAGGAACAGTTTTCGCCTAATCCTGGCACGGGCGACTGATACTCGTATTGGTTGCCGAAATTAACCACTGTTAACGAATTGACGGAAGCCGGCCGGTTGCGACGCTTTGGCGACGCGTTAAGGCTTTGATTTTGGCTGAAAATGTGCTATAAGGGCACAACATAACAAATAACCCCCCCGAGACGCCGTTCCCCTGTTTGGGAGCATCCTTTTTCGGGGGACTTTCGAGGAACCGTCAATAGAGGCGTGATATCCACGCGAGAGCAGTGGCAGAGAAAACTCGTCGTCGTTCAAAGAAAAGTGCGGCCGGTATGAGCCGGAAGACAACCAAACCAGCCTCCCGCGCGAGCCGGAGGCCATCACGGCCCACGCGAACTGCGGCCCGGTCCAGGGTCAGCGTGGCCAAGCCCGCCCAGCGGCTCAAGCCCGAGGCGGAAGGAGCATCTTTGGGAATGAATGCGAAGAAGACTACTCAACGACAAGGCTTCAAGGTTCAGGAATTCATCGTTTATCCGGCTCACGGCGTGGGTCAGATCGTAGCGATCGAGGAGCAAGAGGTCGCGGGCGCCCGGCTGGAACTGTTCGTCATCAATTTCGTCAAGGACAAGATGACGCTGCGGGTGCCGACGTCGAAGGTCGCCTCCGTCGGCATGCGTAAGCTTGCCGAGACGCCGATGGTCAAGAAGGCGCTGGAGACGCTCAAGGGCCGCGCGCGGATCAAGCGCACGATGTGGTCGCGCCGCGCTCAGGAGTATGAGGCGAAGATCAATTCTGGCGACATCGTGGCGATCGCTGAGGTCGTGCGCGATCTCTTCCGGTCGGAATCGCAGCCGGAGCAGTCGTATTCCGAGCGTCAGCTCTATGAGGCGGCGCTTGACCGCCTGTCGCGCGAGGTCGCTGTCGTCCAGCGCCTCACCGAGACCGAGGCGATCAAGGAGATCGAAGCCGCGCTCGCCAAGGGACCGCGCCGCGGTCCGAAGCCTGAGGCCACGGATGATGAGGCCGTTGTCGAGGAAGAGGCGGCGTAAGCCTGGAATTTCCGCGTTAGAATCAAAGGCCCGGCAGCAATGCCGGGCTTTTTTGTTGCCTGGATTATGGGACGGGGCTGGGTCACACGCGGTTCCCTACCCGACCCCTACTGCCGCCCCGGCGCCCTGCCGGCAAAATTCCACCGGTTAGTCCCAAATTAAGCTTCATTTGAAAGGACATATTGATCACAGGTGGACCGGGAGAGGCGCCGATCATGCGGCGAAAAGAGGCGCAGAAGCGCGCTGGGGTGGTTCCGATATTGTTGGCCGGCTGTGTCGGCTATTTGCTCGGCAATGCGCATATCGCGGCGTTCCGCAGCACCGATCTGACCGATCTCTCAGCAGCCGAATCTGTCGCGCTGCGTTTTCCGCTGGAATTGAAAGACGCCTCGCTGGCGACCGGATCGCTGCTGCGCACAGCCGCGATGAAGCTGCACGCGCCGCGATCCACGGCTGTCGTAGGCAGCTCGACAGATGTGCGTGAGGCGGAATTCGCGATGTTCAGCCCGCAGCCGATGGTGCCGCAAGCCGGCCTGGATACAACGTCGCAAGCGACGTTCCAGACCGCGTCGGCGGAAGACACCTTGCCGGCATCAGAGATGAGCGCGCCATCGCAGGCCGCATCGTCGGAGCCGGCACCGCAGCCAACCATGCAACCTGCCGTGTCGTTGCCGTCACCGCAAAGGCCGGCGCAGAAATCCGGTACCCCGGCGGCGCAGCCCGCGCCGAAGGTCGCAGCGGCGCCGCATCGGCCCGTCAACGACCGGGCGGGCTACATGCTCAACGACACGCAGATCGCAAGCATCAAGGAACGGCTGCATCTGACGCCGGATCAGGAGCAGATGTGGCCGGCGGTCGAAGCCGCGTTGCGCAACATCGCCTATGCGCGGGCGCAGCAAGCACGCGGACGCGGCGCTCCGGTAAGCGGCGAGACGCAGGCGGCCGCTATCGATCCGAATGCCGTGCAAGGCCTCAAGTCGGCGGCCGTGCCGCTGATCCTGAGTTTCAATTCCGAGCAAAAAGATGAAGTGCGCAACCTCGCCCATGTCATGGGGCTGGATCAGCTGGCGTCGCAGTTCTGATATCGAGCAGGTATAGCGTTCCGAAAGATCACGCCCCATAGCGCGATTTCGGCGGAACCTTTCTCGGACGAAAGATCTCGCTGGCGCATTTGACGCCGAGCAGCGCCAGTAGCGCAAAGCAGGACAGATCGCCGAATTCTTCCCAGGTGACGATGTCCATTGAATAGAGCGGCTCGTAAAGAAAATAGTCGGCGCACGCGGTTGCGACGACAACCCCAAGAACCGCGGGCCAGTTGCCGTAGAGAATCGCGACGAACGTGACAGGCAACAGATAAAAGAAAACCGGATGCTGAACGCTGCCGGGGCCGTGCTTAAGCAGGCAGAGCACCACAGTCGCAATCGATACGATGGCAAACGCCACCAAGACGGGCTCCGCCCGTTTCAACATCCACATTGGTATTCCCCCACAGCCCTCTCGGCCTCTTTTGGCATGACGGTCTTGACCGTCATGCCTAGCCGTTATGGACAACCCAAAGTATCATAGCGGATGGCGCGTTGCGACAACAGTCGACTGCCGCAGCGAGCCATAAGCCATTATTCGACAACAACTTTTACCTGACTGCCCGACTTCAGCCGGTCGCCTGGATCGAGCCCGTTCAGTGTCCGGAAGCGCTCGACGGCGTGGTCGGCGACCGCCATTTTGCCCGCGAGCTTTTCCACGGTGTCGTTCGGCTTCACGGTGACGATCTGCAGGCGAAGCGGCTTGGCCTCCTCGATTTCGGCGAGGCTCATGCGGCGAAACGTGCCGATCGATTCGCGAAAGGCGCGGTCGCTGTCGGGCGTGCGGTGTTTGGTGGCGAAGATGAAACGGTAGACGTCGCTGCCGTAGCGAAGCGCATAGAGACGAAAATCCCACTGGTCGCCCTTGGCTGCCGCCGTGGCGCCGGGAAAGCCGTTGATGGTGATGTCCTCGACGGTCGCCGGATCGATATTCTCGATCCAACCGGACGTCAGATATTCCGCGAGTGTCTGCTCCGCCGGTACGCGCACGACATCGAGCCGCAGCGCCTCGCCGCCGCCATGCTTGATGCCGAGCACGGCTTGCGCCGTGTTGTCGAGCGTAAATCCATCCGGCGCGGTGAAGGTGAAACCGAGCTTCGGATGGAGGAAACGCCGGCCGCGGACAAAGCCTTCGCTCGGGTCCTCGCCATAAACGATGCCGTCGATGTCGGCGAGATAGGTCGTCTTGGCTTTGGCAAAATCGTCGCCGTCCTCGGTGGCCGGAGCCCGGTACTGCCGGGCATTGGCGAGCGCATTAGTGATGCGCTCGGGCGTCGCCGGATGCGAGGACAGAAAGTCGGGCGCGGCCGGGTTGATCGCGGCGGTCTGTTCCGGCTTGAGATCGGAATTGTGCTCCATCGCGGAGAGGAAACGCACCGCGCCGTAAGGATCGTAACCGGCGCGCGCGGCGATGCCGACGCCGATCGCATCGGCCTCGAATTCCTGCGACCGCGAAAAGCTCGCCAGCGCGAGCTTGGATTTGGCCAGCGCCAAAGCGCCGGCTTCCGGATCGGTGACGACATCGGTTACGACGCGGCTGACGAGGTCGGCCTGGCGCGCCTGTTCCTCGCGGATCTCGGCGTGGCGCGCGATGACGTGGCCCATTTCGTGCGCCAGCACCGAGGCGAGCTCGGAATCGTCATTGGCAAGCGCGATCAGGCCGCGCGTGACGTAAAGCTGGCCGGTCGGCAGCGCAAAGGCGTTGACCGAGGGGGAGTTGAGCATCGTGACTTTGTAGTGCAGGTCGGGACGTTCCGAGGCCGCGACCAGGCGTTCGACGGTCTGTTCGATCATCGCCTGCAGCCGCGGGTCGTTATAAACGCCTCCATAGGTCGCGAGGATCCGCTGATGCTCACGCAGCACCGCGGGCGGCATGGTGGAATCGGCTTGTTTGGCTGGCGTGTCCCCCGCCGCCTGCGGCGAGACCGGCGGCGTCGATGCCGTGCAGGCGGCAAGCAGCAACGCCGCCACAGCGACGCTTATGTGCCCGAACCGGAAGCCTGCTTTCAGTCCCCGCTTCACTGCGCTTGCCAAAGTCCCTGCGCCAGTTCCTTGCGCCTTTTCCTTGCGCTCGTCTTTGCGTTCCGCCGGTCGCCCCGATCGCGCAACGCAACGTCAGTCCTGATCCGCCACTTCGATCTGCTCCGGCCGCGCCGCCTCCATCCAGGGGACATTGCCGTCGGCGCCGCGCGCCTCGACAAAGCCGCGGACCCGGACCCGACGGCCGGCCAGACTCTTCAAATCAAGACCCGCCGCGGTAAAGCTACGCTCGTTTCGCTTCGAGATCGTAACTGCAAAGCTCTCGGACCACTGCCGCCCGAAATTCATATAGATCGTGGCCCCGCTTTCACGCACGGACACCACCTGGCCCTCGACCAGCGCGAAACGGCCCCGCTGCGCCAGTACATCCACAGGGGCATCGGCGTTGAGCACGTCATAATACGGATCGCCCCAGAGGCCAAGCTTGGCGGTCCGGGCGGTATTTTCGCCGGCCAAGAGTTCCGCGGCGCAACCCTTGTTCCCGATCCGGTCGGCCACCCGGGCAAAGCCGGACTCCAGCAATGCGCCTTGCGCAAATAGTTCCTCGCCGTCGCGCTGGGCATAGGCGTAAGCGACGACGCGGCCGTAGCGATCCAGATTGTTGGGGAGGCTGATGTCGGCCTGCCGTAGCACCACCTGGTCGCCGCCGATCAGCGCGTCGAGGGCGTCTTTGGCCGCTTTGCCCTCATGTTCGGCGGCAGCATCACGTTCCGAGGCAGCCATCTGTCCGGATTTGTCCGGTGCGCGAGCCGATTGTCCGGGCGAGGGCAGTGGCGGCACTTCGATGGCGGCGAGGCGGACTTCACGCCCATCATTGAGAACAAAAGTGCGGCCGTCGATGATGTGGCTGACCGTTGCATTTACGACTGTCTCGCCGCCGCAGACGATCGCGGACCCGCCGTCCTGCGCCAGCGCGCAGCAGCACCCGCACGTCGCTGCAATCGCAGCGCCCAAAATGCCGTCCCACCACCCCATCATCGCCGTCAAGTGAAAGGCCGCAATGCGGCAGCGCTGCGGCAGGTCCATGTGCCGCAGGATTAATTGTTCGTGTCATTAAAGGGCTTTTAGGCGTGGAATGAGCTTATGTTGCCGCAACAGGCGCCGCCGCCCCCGGCCATCGGATTTGCCCGAATTGACGCGCGAACGCTCTCACGCAAAAAGGAGCCTGCAAGAATCTGCAAGGTCCCGTAGCTCAGCCGGATAGAGCAGCGGTTTCCTAAACCGAAGGTCGGAAGTTCGAGTCTTCCCGGGACCGCCACTCATTCACATGCCGTTCTTTGTTTATATTCTCGGCAGCCGACGCAAGGACGATCGGCGCACCTATGTCGGCTGGACGACGGACCTAGATCGGCGTCTGCAACAACACAATGCCGGAACGGGCGCCAAATCGACCCGCGGGCGGATATGGATCCTGCTCTATTCCGAAGGTTGCAAGACCAAGCGCGATGCGATGAGCCGCGAATGGCACATCAAGCGCGACCGCAAATTCCGCGCCACGTTGCGGGCAACCATTCCGACTGGACGCCGCCGGCGCAACGCGCAAAACGTCGTGCCCAAGCCTCAGTGGCAAAGCCTTGGCGGCAAAGTCTTAGCGCCAAAGCCCTAGCGCCCCAAACCTTAGCGCCAAAGCCTTCACGCCAGAGTCTTGGCGCGCGAGCATTCTCGGCGCGCCGGTACATCATTGGCAGTTCTTGAACCGGAATATCCCGCCCTGTAGGCTTGCTCCCCCTAAGAAGCTTCCGCCCAAGGTGGCGGGTGGAAACCCTTCCGCCCGCCAGGAAGTCAAAAGCCCACCGCAAAACACCAATAGAAAACCCGCATTGCCAATGACCAGCCAAAACCACGACGACGCGACAGCCGCCGCGAATGCGGCTGCGACCAACGCCTTCCACAATCTGCATGAGCTTGTCGCCAAAGCGCGCGCCAATCTGAACCAGAACGATTGGGACTATGTCGTCGGCGGCACCGAGACCGAGACGACGCTGCGGCGCAACCGCATGGCGCTCGACTCCGTCGCGTTCCGGCCCCGCGTGCTGCGCGATGTCAGCAAGGTCGACGCCTCGGCCGAAGCGCTGGGCCATAAGTTGCGGCTGCCGATCGTGCTGTGTCCGGTCGGCTCATTGGAAAGTTTTCATCCCGGCGGTGCCGAGCCGGTGGTTAAGGCGGCGGCCGAATTCGGCGTCGCTCATATGCTGAGCTCGGTTTGCGATCCGGGCCTCGAACGGGTCGCGGAAGCCGCGCCCAATGCGCTGCGAATGTTTCAGCTCTATGTGCGCGGCGACGCGGCCTGGGCCGACGATCACGTCGAGCGCGCGATCAAGAGCGGCTATTCCGCGTTCTGCCTCACCGTCGACACCGCGCATTACAGCCGGCGCGAACGCGATCTCGCCAAGCGCCATACCACCGGCGGACGCCGCCGCGCCACCGGGCGCGACTTCCAGATGGCGCTCGACTGGCGCACCGTCGAGCGCATGAAAAGCAAATACAAGATTCCGTTCGGCATCAAAGGCATCGGCACCGCGGAAGACGCCAAGATCGCACTCGATCACGGCGTCGAGATCATCTACGTCTCCAATCACGGTGGCCGGCAGCTCGACCACGGCCGTGGCTCGTTCGACGTCCTGCCCGAAGTCGTCGAAGCGGTTGCCGGCCGGGCGATGATCATCGTCGACGGCGGCTTTAATCGCGGCACCGATATCGTCAAGGCGATCGCGCTCGGCGCTCACCTGGTCGGACTCGGCCGCATGCAATGCTACGGGCTCGCCGCGGCGGGGCAGGCGGGCATCGTGCGCATGCTCGAAATCATGGAAGATGAAGTGACGCGCGCGCTCGGCCTGCTTGGGGTCACGAGCTACGCCAAGCTCGATCGCACCTATGTGGCGCCGGCGGCGCCGGCCAATGCCCCGCACGTGTTCTCGGCTTTCCCGCTGTGGGAACACACGCCGTATCGGTACTGACGCGACCTTTCACCGCTCGTCCCCGCGCGGGCGGGGACCCAGCACTGGATTCCCGCTTGCGCGGGAATGAGTGGGAAGTGCTCGCCCTCACACCACAAGTGACATCATGAACCTCCAGCTCAGCATCGGCATCACCAATAATCCGCGCACCTGGCCGATCATCGACGGCACGGTGAAGCCCGACGGCATCGATCTCATCCCGACCGTGCTGCATCCGTCCGAATTGTTCTGGCGGCAATTGCACTTTTCCGAATTCGCGGTGTCGGAAATGTCGTGCTCGTCCTTCATCATCGCGGTGGCGCGCGGTGACACCCGCTTTGTCGGCTTGCCGATCTTCACCACGCGGCGGTTCTTCCACACCAGCATCCTGGTGCGGCGCAAGGCCGGCATCGAGATGCCGGCCGATCTCAAGGGCAAGCGGGTCGGCGTGCCGGAATATCAGCAGACCGCGGCGTTATGGGCGCGCGGCGTGCTGCAGCATGAATTCGGCGTGGCGCCGAAAGACATGGAATTCTGGATGGAACGCACGCCGGAAATGAGCCACGGCGGCGCCACCGGCTTCAAGGCGCCGCCCGGCGTCACCGTGCATCAGATCCCGGCCGACAAGAGCATCGGCGCGATGATGCTCGCGGGCGAGCTTGACGCCGTGCTGCATTATCTCGCCGACCGCAATCTGGTCGACCGTAGCCGAGCCGATCTGACCAGCCATCCCGACTTCAAATATCTGTTTCCCGATCCGATCGCCGAAGGTGTGCGGTTCTATAAGAAGACCGGGCTCCTGCCGATCAATCACCAGACCGTGGTGCGGCGCGATATCTTCGAAAAAGAGCCGTGGGTAGTGCTCAATCTGATCAAGGCCTTCAACAAGGCCAATGAGATCGCCGATGCGCAACGTGTTGCGCATGTGCAGGATCACTTGGCGGCGGGCTTGCTCGCGGGCGATCCCAAGCCGCGGCTTCTGCATCACGGCGTCAAGGCCAACCGCAAGGTCATCGAGACCATCGCGCAATATTCGGTGGAGCAGAATCTGACGCCGCGCCTCGTCAAGATCGAGGAGCTCTACGCGCCGAGCGCGCTCGACACCTAAAAGAAAGCGCCGCCCCATTCAGAAATGCACATCGAGGCCGCGCGCCGCGACGAGGGTGGCGACCTGGTCGCTGCGCATGCCGTGGGCGCGAAGAACCTCGCCGATATCCCGGCTGCACTCCTCGGCGCTGCGCTGGTCCTTGGACTTGAGCTGCGCCGACAGATAGGCGCCCTCTTGCCGCGACAGATCGACCAGCGCGCGGCCGAAAATGCGTTGCGCCTGATCGTAGCGGGCGAGGCCCGGGGCGATGTCGCTGCCGGCATCGTGCAGACAGTGCGCCAGCGTCGCCGCGTCGATGGCGGCCTTGGTCGTGCCGGCGCCGGCGTGTGGACGGGCGACAAACGCCGCATCGCCGGCCAAGGCGACGCGGCCGAACACGATCTGCGGCGATTCAAGATCGTAGATCGCCTGGAAGAACGGCGCAGCGCGGACAAAAATTCCGGCGATTTGTGGCGCGAGCAGGCGTGCTGCATCCGCTTTCACTTGCGCGATCACGTCGGGGCGGATCAAAGGCGGCGGAATCCCCGCGCCATGATACCGGCCGGCCGCGTCGGTGCTGATATCGGCGAGCGTTGCGGCGTCCGTCGGCCGGTACCAGACAATATTGTAGGCGCGGCGTCCGGCCTGGGTGTCGTTATCGCGGCCCGGCACCGGATAGCCGAGCAATTGCTCGCCTTCCGGCAGGCAGAACGCGTAAAGCTCGAAAACCTCGCGGTGGATGTCGGACGGTATCTGTTGCTCGTCGAGCACCGCGCGCCAGGCGACATAGCCGGCATAAACCGGCTCCGTCCGCGGCAGAAATTGCGTCCGCACCGTGGAGCGCAACCCGTCGGCGCCGATCAACAGGTCGCCGTGTTCGCGCGTGCCGTCGGCAAAAATCGCCGTCACCGTGTCGGCGTCCTGCGCCACCTGCTGCAATGCCTTGCCGAGCCGGTAATTGTCCGTAGGCAATGCGTCGCGCAGCGCGCGGTAAAGCCGCGCCCAACCGCTCATGGTTCGCTCCGAAGACTGGGCGACGATGGTTTTGCCGGCGCTGTCGAGGCAGACGACTTTGGGCACCCGGATGCCCATCGTTTCGTCGAAGGCAATGCCGGCGCTTTGCAGGATGCGAATGAGCTGCGGATGCGTGCCGAGCCCGACACCGCGGCTCGCCAGCTCTTCGGTGTTGCGCTCGAAGATCACGGCGTCCCAGCCGATCTTGCGCAGGAGATGCGCTGCGATCAGGCCGCCGAGCGAGCCGCCGATCACCAGCGCGCGCATGTTATCCCGCGGCCTGCCGGCGGAACGCCCTAAGTCACGATAGAGCCCACGACATGCCGTCGTGACCGGGCTTGTAGTCCATATTGGTCGCCGCCGGATTGCGATTGACCAGCGGGCGGCCATACATCGGATTGGTCATGCTGCGCGTTTCGTGCTCGACGCGGAACAGCGGCTCGCGGCTGTCGAGATCGATCACGTCGACGAAACGATATTCGTGATCGTTGGTCTCCATCGTGATCAGGCCGAGTTCCTTGAGCCGGCGATAGGGCGCGGAGAAATCGGCGAGATAAATCTGCACGTGGTGATTGTCGTAAGGCACTTCCGGCGCATCGGTCTCGCGGAAATAAAAATACTGCTTCTCGCCGACCTGCACCCGCGCTTCCGGCCCCGCGCCGTTTTTCATCACATCGGCATTGGTGCGCAGCGCGTCACGATAAAAGCGCACGATGCGCTCGACGGTGCCGGGGCGGACGTCGAAGCGCACATAGGCGATGCCGAGCGCGACGCGGCCGAAACGCTCCTCGTCCGGGGTGTGGACGTGAATGCGATTGCCCCAGGGGCAAACCGTCTCGACGCAATCGTTGCTCTCGCGGAAATCGAATTTGGTTCCGGCCAGGAGCTTGCGCGCATTGGCGAGGCGCGCGAGCAGCGCTTCGCGGTCCGGAATGACCAGCCCGGTGACGCCGCGCAGCACTTCGGGCTGGCCCATCGGCAGGTGGAACTGACTCATGCCGACATTGATCCACATATTGCCGGAACCGGTCATCAGGAACGGATCGCGCGTCAGTCCGAGCCCGGTGACGTAATAATTCGTCGCCACATGCTGATCGCTGATCGAAACGTTGACGTGGCCGAGATTGACGATATTGCCGATATCCTGCGCGGCGCGGTCGTAATGTCGTTCGAGCATTGCCGTTTCCACTTTCTGGGAATGTTCTTTTCAGGAGTGATAGTAGGCGCGGGACGGCGTTCGCTCAACTCCGGTTTTGCCGCACAATGACGGGACGAACGAACGGCCTAGGCCCGGTCACGGCGGCAGTTTTTGCAATTCGGGGAACGGCGCATAGTTCACGCCGGCACACAAATCTTTGGCACTCGGTTCCTTGGCGTTTGTGCCGTCGACGAACCGATCGAACCGGCCGACCTGGAATACCGCCGCAATCGTCCTTGCGCCGGCATAGTCGTTGCTGCCGTCCTTCTTGGCGTTGAATTTGAGACAGGCCGTATAGCGCGTGACGTTGGCCACCGGTTTCAGCGCCGGATCGGAAATCGCGGCGTCGCGAATCCCGGTCGGGTTGCTGAGATAAGCGTGCATCGCGCCGAGAATGTCGGACTTGTAATTGGTCGGATAGACATTGATCTCGCTTTCGGTGGCGGTGTCGGGCGGATGATGGCCGCAGGCGCCGAGCGACACGGCGAGGACCGCGAGAACAAGCGCGAGACAGGGGGCGGCAAGACTTCGGGCGGCAAGATTTCTTGAGCCGGAATGCCGGCTCGCGCTTCCTAAAATGCGCGCACGCCGAGCCGCGCTGTCCCGCATCGAACTGTCTGCCCCTGATCACTCGCCCCGGCGAGCGTAGTCCGGATTCGGTGGCGGCGCCACCGCGATGTCATTCCGCAGCCTCGTTGTTCGACGGCCGTACTATTCCGCCGCTACACTATTCCGCGGCTTCGTGGGCGTGCGCCTGCACCTGCATATTGATCAGCTGCAATGGCGAGGCGGTTTCCTCGAGCATGCCCCAGCTCTTGAGCCAATCGTAGGTGCGTTGCATTTCGTCGAGCGGGATCGGCGCCGGATCGCAGACCACAAGCCGGCTCTCGCGCAGATCCTCGACCTTCAGCGCCGCGATCTCCGGATCCTTGGCGGCGTAGTAGTCGATGAAATAGTGCATATAGGCTTTCTTATCGGCGTTGATCCGGCGCACCGCTTCGCGCACCGCCCGATTGAAGGCGGCATAGGTCTCGGCGTCGACGCGGTCGGAAGCGACTTCGGTGCCGTGATAGAATGCCGAGCAGATGACGCGGCAGCCTTTCTTCTCGGCGTGACATGCGGCTCGCACAGCGTGGTCGCTTCGATTTCGCCCTTCATCATGGCGTTGAGGCGAAACCGCGAGCCGTTCGGCGCTCGGCACAATCTGATCATGTCGCGCGGCAGGAATCCGTCCAGCAAATGCAGCGCGAGGTAATGGCTGCCGAAATAGAACGGCACGCCGACGGTACGGTTGGCGAGCTGCTGCGGCGTATAGACCGGCGAATCCGGCCGCACCACGATTGCCGAATAGGCGACGATGGCGCGGCGGCCGAGCTGCCGGCTGCCCTGGCCGGTATCGGCAGTAATTGCCCCATTCGCAGGCATTATACATGTCGGCCTTGCCCTGCTCGAGCAGCTTGCCGTGGCTGGCGAAAGGCGTGACGCCTTTCGGCGTCGTCACATCGGCTTCGACCTTCTTTTCCACGCCGGCTTCGCGATCGACCCATTCGATGGCGAGCCCTTCCTTGGTGAACAGGCCTTCGTCATAGGCGACAAGTTCCGGCAGGCCTTGGAACGGCGCCGTGGTTTCGAGAACAAGCTTTTTCATCTGCATGCTCATTTTCAGCGGAAGTGCTAAGGCAGCAATCTTCCTGCAAGCTTTGCGCTGCCGCAAGGCCGGATCGGGACAGGGGCAAGGCCGGGCAGGCTGCCTTGTTGTCGCCTCAGCGCAATGTGATGGGCTAACCGCAAGCGGGGCAACGCTGACTGCCGGATACGGGATTTTGCCGATGTGATTTTGCATTGCACGCGGCCGAACGTCACTGGCGGCTGCCGCGACAAAGTCAAGGCGTTATCTTTCTCTGGGAATGTGTTTAAGTCATAAGCCATCCGGTACACAGCCGCGTAATGTTGCACTTCGTTGAACATCTCATTCACGCCTATGGCCTTTTGACGGTCGCCCTTATCGTCGGCCTGGAATGCATCGGCGTTCCGCTGCCGGGCGAAACGGCGCTCCTCGGCGCCGCCATCTATGCCGGCACCAAACACGATCTGAACATTGTCGCGGTGATTTTGACGGCGGCCGCGGCCGCAATCGTCGGCCGTGTCGTCGGTTATGCGATCGGCCGGGGGTTCGGCTATTGGCTGTTGCTGCGCTACGGCAGCTATATGCGGATAACCGAGGCGAGGATCAAACTCGGCCAATATCTGTTCCTGCGCCACGGTGGCAAGATCGTCTTCATCGCGCAATTCGTCCCGGTGCTGCGGACTTTTGCCGGGATCTTCGCCGGCGCCAATATGATGCCGTGGCGCGATTTTCTGTTCGCCAATGTGGTGGGCTCGGTCATCTGGTCGGTGACTTATGGTTACGCGGCCTATGCGCTGGGGCGGCAATTCGAGCGGCTGGAAGGCCCGGTCGTGATCTTTATCGCCGTGATCACCATCGTGGGATTCGTCGTCGGTGGTATTTTTGTCAATCGGCATGAGCAACAGCTTTTGGCCGAAGCCGAGCGGGCAATGCCGGGGCCGCTGAAACTGCCCTAGCCGTCAAAACCCGGGTTTCCCGGCTGCTCCAAGCTCTTCTTGAACCCATTGATCGGCATAACCATATTGCTCTGTGATCGGGCGGGTGAACCGCACGGTCATGGGGCGCCATAACGGGCCCCGGCAAAGTCGCTTAGCCAAGGACTTTGAAACCATGTCCAGGGTTTCGTCGCTTTCCAGTCCCTTTTTGCTTGGTTTCGACGAGATCGAGCGGGTGCTCGATCGGGTCGGCAAGGCCGCAGACGGGTATCCTCCTTACAATATCGAGCGTGTCGCCCGCGACGGTGACAGTCCCGAGCGCCTGCGCATCACCCTTGCGGTGGCGGGCTTTACCCGCGCCGAGCTCGATGTCACGGTGGAGGAAAGCCAGCTCGTCATCCGTGGCCGGCAGCAAGACGACAAAAGCCGGCAATACATCCACCGCGGCATCGCCGCGCGCCAGTTCCAGCGCACCTTCGTGCTGGCGGACGGCATGGAGGTATTGGGCGCGGACTTGAAGAACGGATTGCTGTCGATCGATCTGGCGCGCCCGCAACCCGAGCGCATCGTTAAATCGATTTCAATCAAAGAGTGCGAATAAGAAACCCGGTAGGACTCGACCGCAACAGAGAAAGGATCGAGGGCCATGAACGAGATTAAACACGAGACGAATCGTGACAGTGCAACTCGCGCCGAGACCGCACTAAAGTTTTCACCGGAAGCGCTCGCCCAGCTCGGCGACGGACACATCGCCTATGTGAAAGCGGTCCGCATCGAGGATTTCCGCAAGCAGTTTCCGCAGGCCGATGTGCCGCAGCTCGACCCCGGCCAGGTGCTGTTTGCGCTGCACGCCGCCGACGGCACGCCGATCATGCTGACCGACACTCGTGAGTCGGCAGTCGCCAATGCCTGGAGCCAGGAACTCGAGACGGTCAGCCTGCACTGATCGGGATCAAGGCCGCGGCTGGAGCATGATCCCGAAAAGTGGAAACCGGTTTTCGGAAAAGATCATGCTCAGACGTAAAATCTAGCGGTCGGCGGGTGTCGGTAAGTAGATATCCGTAGCAGATATCAGTCATCAGAATAGGGCCGTGCGGATAGCGCCGGCCCTATTTTGTTTGATCGCGTTTGGTTTGATCGCGCGGCTAAGCTGCCGACGCCGACGGCATCGCCAGCACCGCGTAGAGCGATTCGGCGTCCTGCGAGCCGCGCAGCTTGTGGGTGATCGCGGGATCGCGCAACAGCCGCGCGATCCGCGCCAGCGCCTTGAGATGATCGGCGCCGGCGCCTTCCGGTGCCAGCAGCAGAAAAACGAGATCGACCGGCTGACTGTCGAGCGCTTCGAAATCGACCGGGCGCTCGAGGCGCGCGAACAATCCGAACAGCCGCGTCAGCGTCGGCAGCTTGCCGTGCGGGATGGCGATGCCGTTGCCGACCGCCGTCGAGCCGAGCTTTTCGCGCTGCATCAGGATATCGAAAATCGCACGCTCGTTCTGTCCGGTGAGCATGGCTGCGCGCGCCGCCAGTTCATGCAGCACCTGCTTCTTGCCGTTGACCTTGAGCGCCGGGAGGATCGCATTCGGCGCGACGAGATCGGTAAGCGTCATGATGAAGAGCCTGAAAGTGAGTCGGAACCTGAAATAACGGCGAGGTGGCGCGAAAGCGTCGGTGGCTATTGGTCGCGGTGGAACCGGGGTTCATTTTCGCATCGGAGCATGAACTTTTCCCGAAAAACCGGTGTCCGAACCGTGCCAACCTTCTTGGCACTCTGCGAAAGGCGGCGGACCATAAGGAGGTGCCGCAGCGGCGTCAATGGGCATCGGTGGATGAAAGCGCCGGCGGATCGATCCAGCCGAAATGGCCGTCGGCGCGCCGATAGACGATGTTGACGCCGCCATGTGCGGCATGCCGGAACACCAAAACCGGCGCTCCAGTCAGGTCGAGTTCGGTCACCGCGTCGCTGACCGAAAGCTGTTTCAAGGTCGTGGTCGATTCGGCGATGATGACGGGGGTAAAGGCGTCGATGTCCGCCCCGTCCGCCTGCTCCGGCGCCGCGATGATATAGCTTGCCGCATCGACGGTGGCCCAGTCCGGCGCGCGCGTCTCGTTGCGTTCGGGGCGATGACCTTTCAGCCGCCGATGATAGCGGCGTAGCCGCTTTTCGATGAGCGCCGCTGCCTGGTCGGCGCTGGCATAAGCGTCGGGCGCCATGCCGTCGGCGTGCAGCGTGATTTTCGAATCGAGATGGATCGCGCATTCGGTGCGGAAGCCAAAACCGTCGCGCGTCAAGGTCAGATGCCCGGAATAGCCTCCGTCGAAATACTTACGTACCGTCTCGGCAATCCGATCGCTGATGCGGTCGCGCAGCGCGTCGCCAATATCGAGATTTTTTCCGGACACGCGAAATGTCATGGCAGCCTCCGCAATGTGACGAGCGCCTCGGTCATCGGCGCTTTGGACACGGACCGCTCGCGATCGATATCCCCCGTATAACACTCTGACTCGACCTAGGTATCCACCGCCGCGCTGTCAACGCGGCGGTGCCGCGCGTCGTCGCCCGATACGTTGCACGCATCGCAGGATGGCACAGAAGCTTTGCGCTGAATTGAGCGGAGATCGATCTAATTCGCGGTGGCGACCTGCTTCTCGCGCCGCCGCTGCACCGATGACGGGATGCGCATCGCCTCGCGGTATTTGGCGACGGTGCGCCGCGCGATATCGACGCCGGCCTCGCGCAGCTTCTCGACGATCGTGTCGTCGGACAAGACATCGGCGGCGGGTTCGGCATCGATCAATTGCTTGATGCGATGCCGCACCGATTCGGCGGAATGGGCTTCGCCGCCATGCGCTGCGGCGATCGCCGACGTGAAGAAATATTTCAGTTCGAAAATGCCGCGGCTCGTCGCCATATATTTGTTGGCGGTGACGCGCGACACCGTCGATTCGTGCATGCTGATGGCTTCAGCGACCGTTTTCAGATTGAGCGGGCGCAGATACTCGACGCCGTGGGCGAAAAACGCGTCCTGCTGGCGCACGATCTCGTTGGCGACTTTGAGAATGGTGCGGGCGCGCTGATCAAGCGCACGGACGAGCCAGGTGGCGCTCTGCAAGCATTCGGTGAGGTAGGATTTGTCGGTGTCGCGGCGCGCGGTGGCCGACACTTCCGAATAGTAGCTCTGATTGATCAGAACTTTCGGCAGCGTGTCGGAATTTAACTCGACAAGCCAGGCGCCGTCCGGCGCCGGCCGCACGAATACGTCGGGCACGATCGGCTGCACCAGCGCCGAGCCGAACGCGTGGCCGGGCTTCGGATTAAGCCTGCGCACTTCCGCGATCATGTCGGCGAGATCTTCGTCGCCGATGCCGCAGACTTTCTTCAGCGCCGAGAAATCGCGCTTGGCCAATAGATCGAGCCGCGAGATCAAGGCTTGCATCGCCGGATCGTAGCGGTCGTTTTCCTTGAGCTGGATCGCCAGGCACTCGGCGAGATCGCGCGCGCAAATTCCCGGCGGATCGAAAGTCTGGAGAACGGCCAGCACGGCCTCGATTTCCGCAACGCCGGTGCCCAGCTTCTCCGCGGCGGCCGCGAGATCGCCGCTCAGATACCCGGAATCGTCGACAAGATCGATCAGGTATTGACCAATCATTCGCTGCACCGGATTGGCGATCGCAAGCGTGAGTTGTTCGCGCAGCCAGTCGGCCAGCGTGGTTTCGGCGGAGACGAAGGCCTCGAGATTGTACTCGCCGTCGTCGCGGCCGCCGGAGCCGGTGCCGGCCCATTCCGAATAGTTGGCCGGACCGTCCGCAGCGCGCGCCGGCACAGGCTCACGGTCGTCGTTATAGTTCTCGCCGGGCCCGGTGCCGGGCGTGTCGTCATGGACGTGGCCGTTCAGTTCGAGTTCACCGCCGAACTCGCCGCCAGTCTCGGCGCTGATTTCGCTGCCGTTATGCGCCTCGCCGTCGAGCATCGGCTGGTCCGGCGCTGCCTCTCCGGCCGGCTCGGCTTCGGTGCCGTGGTCGAGCAGCGGGTTGCGCTCGAGCTCGGCCTCGACATAGGCGACCAGATCGAGATTGGAGAGCTGCAGCAGCTTGATGGCCTGCATCAGCTGCGGCGTCATCACCAGCGCCTGGCTCTGCCGTATCTGCAGTCTTTGCGAGAGCGCCATGAGGGCCTGTGGCGTATGCGACTTTTGACGTGGCTGACCGATAACTTGGTCCGATTCTTGCTTATCTCCTTATCGTATATCTTTCACGGTGTCGCCAGCCTATTTTTGTCAGGCTTAAGACCCGCGGCTCATCCCCTAAATGCCCTTATCGGCAGCGTTTTTTAACGTCTGCTGAGTATTTGCTTATTTTTTAGGCGGGCCTGTCCTTATCGGCACCTCGTCGTTGGACCTTGCAGCAGACTTGTAGCTGACTTTGCAGCTGACTTGGCGGCGCGTCATTGCGCCGCGCAGGGACTGTGCTCAGGTTCCAATCCTGCGGCGGAAGCACGCCGTGGCCGAATCGTTCTCCCTGCCCGCCGACAAGGTTGGTCCGTGCCCGCGCTGCTGCTATGAGTGCGGCCTTGGGACAGGCGCCGGGTTGAGGGGTGGTTTGTGGCTTTATTCAGCGTCACGGCGGTGCCGGAACGGCGCTACCAGTCGGTAGTGATCGGCACGATTCTCACTCTCGTCGCCGTGCGCCTGGTCTTTGCTGGGATGGCGCCGCTCAGCTTTGACGAAAGCCTGTACTGGCTTTGGTCGAAGCACATTGTCGGCGGCTATCTCGATCATCCGCCGGCCAATCCCCTTCTCATCAGGATCGGCACGACGCTGTTCGGCAATACCGAGTTCGGCGTGCGCGCCATCGGCGTCCTGCTGGCGCTGCCGGCGAGTTGGGCGATCTGGCGGTCCGGCGCAATCCTGTTCAATGACGACAGGGTCGGCGCCACGGCTGCGCTCTATTTCAACCTGACCATTCTCATGGCGGCCGGCTCGGCGCTGGCGACGCCCGACAATGCGCTGGTGGTTTCGATCGCATTCTTGATGCTCACCTTGGTCAAGCTCCAGGAGACCGGGCGCGGCGAATGGTGGCTCGCCGTCGGCGTCGCGTTCGGCGTCGGGATGCTGTCGAAATACACGACGTTTTTCTTTTCGGTGAGCATTCTCGCCTGGGTGTTGATCGTGCCGCAGCAGCGCAAATGGCTGCTGACGCCGTGGCCGTGGATCTCGGGCCTGATCGCGGTCGCGGTGTTTTCGCCGACATTGATCTGGAATGCCGAGCACGACTGGGCCTCGTATCATTATCAATTCAACCGGCTCGTCGTGCACCAATGGTCGCTGCGCTACCTCGGCGAGTTCTTCGTCGTGCAGATGGGCATGGCGACGCCGCCGATTTTCGTGCTCGGCTGCCTCGGCCTGGCGGCGATGATCAAGGGCGAGGGCGGGCCGCAGCCGTCGCGCGTTTTCATCAATGCGATGGTGTGGCCGCTCGTGATCTATTTCGTGTGGCACACCTTCCACGACCGCGTCGAAGGCAATTGGCCGGAGCCGGTCTATGTACCGTTTGTCATCGCCGCGGCGGTTGCGGCCGAGCGCGTAAAGTTCGACGCGACCTGGGCGCCGCTCGCGTCGTGGTCGCAGCGGCTTGCCGTGCCGGTCGGGCTCGGCATCGCGGCTTGCCTGTATTTGCAGGCGGTGTTCGGCGTGCTGCCGCTCGGCCGGGCCGATCCGACGGCGCGCGCGCTCGGCGCCGGTTGGAAGGAGCTCGCGGTAAAGCTCGACGACGTGCGCACCCGCATCGGCGCGCCGATCGTGTTGACGACGGAATATGGCATTGCCGGCTGGCTCGAATTCTATCTGCCCTCGCACCCTGTCGTGACGCAGGTCAACGAACGCATGCGCTATGTCGATCTGCCCCAGCCCGACCCGGCTTTATTCCGGGGCACCAGCATGTATGTCTGCCAGACGCCATGCGACGCGGTTTCCCTGTTGCAGCAAAAATTCGGTAAAGTGGACTTGGTGGCGACTTTTCCGCGGACCCGCCACGACGTTACCATCCGCGAATATTCGGTCTATAGCCTGTCCGGCCCGATCGGGCAGGTCCTCGACCCGCCGTAAGCCGCTGCCGTAACGAGGCAGCGGCCGTAACGAGGCAGATGTGAACGAGCAACTCCGCGTATCGATGCCGCCGCCGCAGGACGCGCGTCCGCGCCCGCGGCTCTCCATCGTTGCGCCCTGCTACAACGAAGAGGCCGGCCTCGAAGAGTTTCATCGGCGCATGAGCGCGGCCGCCAAGGAGGCCGCCGGCAGCGACTACGAGCTGGTCCTGGTCAATGACGGCTCGGACGACCGGACCTGGGAGATCATGGTCGATCTCGCCAAGCGCGATCCGCAATTGGTGGCAGTCAATTTGTCGCGCCGCCACGGTCATCAGCGCGCGATGACGGCGGGTCTGCATTCCTGCCGCGGCGACCGCGTGCTGACCATCGATTCCGACTTGCAGGATCCGCCGGAATTGCTCGGCGAGATGTGGCGTCTCATGGACCGCGTCGACGCCGACGTCGTCTATGGCCAGCGCCGCGAGCGGCAGGGCGAAACCCTGCTCAAGCGCGGCACGGCGGCTTTGTTCTATCGGTTGCTGCGGCAGCTCGCCGACGGCGACATGCCGGTCGACAGCGGCGACTTCCGCCTCATGAGCCGCAAGGTCATCGACATTCTCAATTCAATGCCGGAGCAGCAGCGCTTCATCCGCGGCATGGTGAGCTGGATCGGCCTGCGCCAGGTGGCGCTCGCTTATGACCGCGCGCCGCGCACCACCGGCTCCAGCAACTATTCGATCGGGCGGATGTTCGGGCTTGCCTTCGACGCACTGACCTCGTTCTCGATCATGCCGCTGCGGCTCGCATCCTATCTCGGCATCATTGTCGGATTCTTGTCGCTGTTGATGCTCGGCTACACGCTCGGCAGCTGGGCCTTCGGGCACGTCGTCGAAGGCTGGACCAGTCTGTCGACGCTTATTCTGGTGCTCGGCAGCATGCAGCTTATTCTGTTCGGCCTGCTCGGCGAATATGTCGGGCGGCTTTATCTGGAATCCAAGCGCCGGCCGCTCTTCGTCATCGACGAGATCCGCACCGGCGACAACGCGGCGACGTCGTCGCCCTATCAAATCGCCGGCGAACCGCGCGGGGCCCGCGGCGAGACTTTGAACTAAAAGTTTTAGATTTTACGATTGCGCATGATCTTTTCCGACCTTGCTTCGCCAGCCGAAGCGGGCTTCGCGAAGGCGGGAAACCGGCATTCACTTTTCGGGATCATGTTCTAGAGCCGGAATTCTTCGCCGAGATAGAGCCGGCGCACGTCCGGATTGTTGACGATCTCTTCGGCTCTGCCTTCCATCAGCACTTCGCCGGAATAGATGATGTAGGCGCGGTCGGTGAGGCCCAGCGTCTCGCGCACATTATGGTCGGTGATCAATACGCCGATGCCGCGATTGGTGAGATGCCGCACCAGTGATTGAATGTCGCCGACGGCGATCGGATCGATGCCGGCAAACGGCTCGTCAAGCAGCATGTAATTCGGCCGCGTCGCCAATGCGCGCGCGATTTCGCAGCGCCGCCGCTCGCCGCCCGACAACGCAATCGCCGGCGTCTTGCGCAGGCGTGCGATGTTGAACTCTTCAAGCAGCGCATCGAGGTCGCGCGCCCGCCGCTTCTTGTCGGGCTCCACGACTTCGAGCACCGAGCGGATATTGTCTTCCACGGTGAGGCCGCGAAAAATCGAGGCTTCCTGCGGCAAATAACCGATGCCAAGCCGCGCCCGCTGATACATCGGCAGTTGCGTGACATCGCGGCCGTCGAGCTCGATGCGGCCATTGTCGGCCTTGATCAGGCCGGTGACCATATAGAACACCGTGGTCTTGCCGGCGCCGTTGGGGCCGAGGAGGCCGACCGCCTCGCCCTTGCGCACGTAAAAGCTCACGCCTTTGACCACCTTGCGGCCGACGAAGCTTTTTTCGACGCTATGCACGGCAAGAAGCCCGGCGCGGTCGCCCGGCGCCGCGCCATTGCCGTCGCTGCGGCGGCGCGGCCGCGGGGCCGGGCGCTGGCCGTTGACCGCGGGCGGCGGCGGACGCTGCGGCCGTGCGGAAGTCCCGGGAGGCGGCGACGTAGGGGGCGGAGCCGGTACCGGGTACGGGGCCGGACCGGGAGCCAGAGACGGGCTTGGCGGCGGCATAAAAGCCTGCGGCGGCGGCGCGGCCGGCGGCTGCTGGGTGAAGGCCTGTTGCTGAGTATGGGCCTGAGGCTGGGGCGCGGGCGGCTGCGCCGTTTCGCGCGGGGGGGCCATTTCGCGCCGGCGAGATTTGGGGCGCGGCTTTTCCGCAGGCGCTCCGGCGCTGGCAATGTCGAGATAGACGTTGCTGATCTCGCCGCCCATCGATTCAAGATCGATGGCGTCCTCCTCCGCGACCGGAACCGGCCTGCGCTTGCCCTTGGCCGGGCCGCGGCGGAAGTATGAAAGGAGATCTGACACGGTCTTGGGAGGCCTCGCCTGCGGTTCCGGTATCCGTCTATATAGCGGACTCTAGCCGATTTTCCGCGTCCGGGCGGCAAGGTGCTGGAATCGGGCGGCTAATTGGCGGCGTCAATTCGGGCCTGAATTCGTCTGGCCCGGCCCAATGGTCATGCCCTTTCCGGGCTGGATCAGCGCGCGAACGCGCGGCGGACCGGGTGCGCCGGCGCCGGCGCCGCCATTGCTCGAGCCCGATTCCACCTTGGCACTTCCGGTGACCGTATCGACCACAACCTTTTCGCCGTGAATGACGTTCTGGCCCTGGCTGACGACAACATTGCCGCTCAAAGTGATGGTCTTGGTCTCCAAGTCATAAATGCCGGTGTCTCCCTTTACGTTCTGATCCTTGGTGAGGACAGTGACACCGCCGCGTGCTTCGATGCGGCGAATATTCTGCGCGCCTTGCGGCATGCCGGGCGTGGACTTGGTCGTCGTCACTGGTGTCGCAGCAGGCTTGCCATTCCCGGCGATGCCGATTTCCTGACCGTAAAAGACGACGAGGCTTTGGCATTTCATCGTGGTGTCGCCTTGCACCACTTGCACATTGCCGGAGAAGGTCGCGGTCTTGTTCTTGTCGCGCACTTCAAGTGTCGCGGCCTCGATCTGGACCGGCTGATCCTTTTTCTGATCGCTCATCATGCCCTGGAACGGGCCGGGTGCGGCGCTGCCGCTGGAAGGTTGTGCGGCGCCGCCGCTCGAAGATTGCGCGGCCACCGGCGTTGCGGCCAAAAGTGCCGTCACGGCGAGGCCGGCCAAAGCGCTGCAGAATTTTTGTTTGGTCCGGCTCATTGCGCGCTGGCCTTTGCGGTATCGCCAGAGCCGTCTTTGCTCTCTTTACCGGGCAGGAGCGTCATTTCGACGCCACCGAAGCGAAGCACGCTGCCGTTGTCGGCAATGTCGAGCCGCTGCGCATTGAGCGAGCCGTTGAGCATGTTCACCTGCACCGGCTTGTCCGAAGCGACAGTGCCTTTCTTGACGTCGATGACGGCTTCGCTCAGGTGGCCCGAATAGCCGCTCGACGACGACAGATCGATATTCTCGTTGAGCGTCAGGATCTCGGACTTCACGTTATAGATGCCGGAGACCGCCGACATTTCGACGGTGCTCTTGTCCGCCATTTCCATCTTGGCATGGAGCTTTTCCAGCTCGACAAGATCGGGTTTGGTCATGTCTTGCGCCGCTGCATCGGCGGAGAATTCGTAGGCGCGGGAATCGGCGGTAAATCCGGTCAGCCGCGGCGCCTCCATGGTGATCTTGGTGCCATGGATCACCAGATTGCCGAGTTCGCCCGGCAAGCGGAAGCCGCCGATCGGCGGCATGTAGTTCATCGCCACCACGGCGAGGAGAAGCGCCGCAATTCCAACCGGCACGCCGATGCGCAGCAGCCGGACGTGGCGGCTGTGCTGTAACGCGGACCGGTAACTGCGGTCAAAGTCGCCGCGCGACTTGGTGGCAAAGCCTTTTGCCGCGCTATCCGGGTACACGGTGGCCAAGCAGCGATCCTTCGAAAAGCGCCCCCGATTCGGGCGGCAAGCCATGCTTCAAACCATGCTTTTAGCGGGCTTATCCGGTAAAAGTCGCTGGCGATTATGTCCCAGGCAGGGCCGGCCGGAGCCTCGGCCATCCCTGCAGACCTACCCCGGCGGCGGCGCCGCCCCTCACGAATGGGCAAATATGTCCTCGGCGGCAAAGCCCGCAAGGTCGAGCCGCACCCGCACCGGCAGGAAACGGAAACAGGCTTCCGCGAGCTCTTCGCGGCCCTCGCGCGCCAGCATGGCTGAGAGCTTCTCCTTGAGCGCATGAAGATGCGTCACATCGGACGCGGCATAGGCGACTTGCGCATCGCTCAAGGCGGCAGCGCCCCAATCCGAGGATTGCTGCTGTTTGGAGAGTTCCTGACCGAGCACTTCGCGCACCAGATCTTTCAACCCGTGGCGGTCGGTATAGGTGCGGCTCAGGCGCGAGGCGATCTTGGTGCAGAACACCGGTTCCGGCATGACGCCGAAAGTCTTGCACAGCATGCCGAGATCGAAACGGGCGAAGTGAAAAATCTTGAGCAGCTTTTTGTCGGCGAGGAGGCGCTTGAGATTGGGTGCGGAGTCGGCTCCGGCATGCGGCGCGATCTGCACCACATCGGCCGAGTCGTCGCCCGGCGAGAGCTGCACCACGCAGAGCCGGTCGCGATTGAGGTCGAGACCCATGGTCTCGGTATCGATCGCAACCGCGCCGCTATAGCGCGAAATGTCCGGCAGGTCGCCGCGATGCAGGCGGATGGTCATGGCGTTGGTTATCGGCGTTTGGTTATTGGCGGTTGGCTATGGAGTTTGGCTATAGAGGGATTCGCTGTGGACCCAAAGGTGCAAAGGTGGCTGTAGCAGTTAAAATTGCGTCTCAAATCTAATTGGCTTTGTTGCACAGTTTTGCAACTAGAAATTTACGATAATTACCGGACAATTGAAATGCGCGGGTGCCGCAAAGCGCCTCTCGCGGGCGTGGGCTCGCTCCAACCGCGGCCGCTCAATTTTGACCAGCTTACTTAAGTGGCTTTTCACTCGGCATCGCTACGCTCCGGAAGACCTGCACGCAGAGGCATCTGGAAGCAAAGGCAATGTCCGAGGGACGACAATCGTTTCGCATGGAGCCAAAGGGCCGGGTGCCCCGCACCGCAAAATTGCTGGTCGGCTCTGAGCGCGCACCCGTGGATTGCCAGGTCATCAATCTGTCGGCGGGTGGCGCCTGTCTGCAACTGCACACGATGCTGCAATTGCCCAAGCGCTTCGAATTCCTTCACGGCACGACGCACAATGTCTCTCAGCTCGTCTGGCAGCGCGGCTACCTCGTCGGCATTCGCTACGAGGCGACCGCCGACAAGTCGTTGCGCGGCTATCGACCGAGCGGAGAGGTGGCGAAGCAAAGCTCGCTATCGCGCCGCCGGGTCTGGAATCCCGACGCCTGAACGGGTTGCAATACGGCGCTCGCCGTTTTCAAGATCGCACATTCGCGGCGCCGAGTTTTTCGAGACGCCGGCTTCTTCATCCCCGCTCGTATCTACGATGAAGTGCATTTATTCGTGATTCGTGATGCGTGCGAATGCGCGTGGAAGCGGCGCTCTTCGGCAAAGCTCGGATTTAGTCTTCGTTTTACCGATTTAGTTAGTCGCCCGATAGTGCGCACCCGCTACAAAACTCGCATCGACAATCGCGAGGGATGACAGCGATGCGTTTCTTCTTTGATTTCACCAGCAAGGAAAAAGTCATATTCGACTACCTTGGGCTGGAATTTAAATCCTCCCACGGCGCGATCGATTTTGCGCAGGAGAAACTGCAGCTGTTGAAGAACAGCCTCACGCAAGAATGGGTTGGCTGGTCGATCCAGGTGTGCAGCCCCGAGGGCAGAAAATTGTGCATCTTGCCGATCGACGGCGCCGAGATGACGCTGAGCGAAGCGCGCGCCCAACCGGCCTTCGCGTCGCATTGAACGGCCGCGGTAGCGGTCGCGGATAACTGCGGTTTTCCTTATTCAGCGCGGGCTTTAGCGGGGTCTTAAGACTCTCTAAGCCATTGTGTTTTTCTTCAGCTGATGAGGATGTCGTGAATATTCCGGCCTTTTTGCGGACTGATTCCTTCGGCGCAAAAATAGCGGTCGCGATCGACAGCCGCGCCAAGCCGCGTCATACATTGGGCCTGAGCGTTCGCGCGCGCGCGCCGTTGCGGCTCGGCCTTGCTGGCGGCGGCACTGATCTCTCGCCTTATTGCGACACCCATGGCGGCGCGATCCTGAATGCGACGATCTCGCGCTACGCCTATGCCAATCTGAGCTTTCGCGACGATCAGAAGCTTTGCTTCTCGGCGCATGACGTCAAACACGAAGACGTCGTGCCGCTCGCCGCCGAACTGCCGCTCGACACCGGCCTCATTCTGCATCGCGCCGTCTATAATCGCATCGTCCGCGACTTTCTCGGCGGCAAGATCCATGCGCTGACGGTGACTTCGACTGTCGATGCGCCGCCCGGTTCCGGTCTCGGCGCATCGTCGGCGCTCGTCGTTGCGCTGGTTGAAGCCTATCGGTCCGCGTTCAGCCTGCCGCTCGGCAGCTATGATGTGGCGCGGCTTGCATTTGAGATCGAGCGCTTCGACGCCAAGCTCGCCGGCGGCCGGCAGGACCAATACGCCGCCGCTTTCGGCGGCGTCAATTTCATGGAATTCCTGCCGGGCGACCGCGTGGTGGTGAACCCGTTGCGCATCTCGAGGTCCTATCTGTGCGAATTCGAGGCTTCGATCATCGTCTGCTTCACCGGACAGTCGCGCGCTTCCGCCATCATCCAGGATCAGGTCAGGGCGGCGACCGAGAACGATCAAGGCGCCGTCGAAGCGCTCCATCAATTGAAAGTGGACGCGCTGGAAATGAAACAGGCGCTGCTTGGCGGCAACGTCCATCGGGTCGCGCAGGTGCTCAACCGGTCCTGGCAAGCCAAGCGCCGCACCTCGAAATCGGTGACCAATTCGAAGGTCGATGAGATTTTCGAGCTTGGGCTGAAGAACGGCGCTGTCGCCGGTAAAGTGTCCGGCGCGGGCGGCGGCGGCTTTCTGATGTTCATGACCCAGCCGGAACACCGCTATCGCTTGGTCACCGCCTTGAACGAGGCCGGCTCCATGGCGATGCCGGTCCAGTTCACCGAAACCGGCGCCGAGTCCTGGGTCGTCAGCCGCTGACGGCTGTCCGCGCGAGCAGCGCCGACACGAATTGCGCCAGATCGCCGCCGTTGAACTGATATGACGAAATTCCGGCTGCGATACCCGCCGCGCAATCTGACTCCTTGTCGCCGACCAGCAGGCTTTTGGCGCTGTCCACCGGCCACGTCTTCAACAGATCAAGAATCATGCCGGGCGCGGGCTTGCGCCAATCGGTGACCTTGCGATAGCGCAGGTCGGCGGCTTCCTCATGGTACGGGCAATAACGCAGGTCATCGATATGCGCGCCCGATTGCGACAATTCGCGATCGATCTGCGCATGCAATTGATGAATGTCGTTCTCGGTATAAAGGCCGCGGGCGACGCCCGCCTGATTGGTCACGATGAAGACGAAGAAGCCCTTTTCATTGAAGGCCCGGATGGCCTCCTGCGCCCCGTCGATCCAGCGGAATCGCTCCCGCGTGCCGACATAGCCGTCGTCATGATTGAGAACTCCGTCGCGATCGAGGAACGCCGCGGGACGTTGCTGTTGCCGAGGTATTTCACTTTGCGCCCGGGAGAAGGCTTCGGGCACGCCGATATCGATGAAATAGCTGTCGGCCGGCATGGCACGGAGTTTCCTCTCGGCCACAAGCCGCGGCAAAACATGCTCTTCCAAGGAACAATTGGGCTGCAGCAGATCGACGAGATCCGATCGCCATGCATAGACGCCGCCGCTGACAAAGCCGCTCTGGTTCTGACCCGGACGGGGGGCGAAGTCGATGATGGTCTGATCGGCGGCGAGCGTGACCACGCCATAGCGCGATGTATCGGCCAGGTGCCGCACCGCCAGCGCGCCGACCGTCGCAGGGCTGCCGGCAAGAATGCTGGAAAGTCCCAAGAGATTTATATCGAACCAGGAATCGCCGTTAAGCAGATAGAATTGCTCGTTCAGGCGGTCACGTGCATGCCACAGCGCGCCGCCGGTTCCCGCGCGCTCAGGCTCGATTGCGACCTCGATGTCGAGACCGAAACGCTCCTTCACCGGCGTCGACTTGGCATAGGCGATGATTTGTTCGGCTTCGAACGCGGCGAGCAACAAAATATTCTTGACGCCGTGGCGGCCGAGCTCGAACAGCAGCACGTCAAGAAAAGGCCGATCGCCGACTTTAAGGAGCGGCTTCGGCGTTCTGGCGGTCAGCGATCCAAGCCGGCTGCCGAGACCGCCGCACAGAATAGCCGCCTGCGTAATCATCCGTGCGCGGCGGCTTTTGCCGTCGTGCTGGCGACGCGCGGAAACAGACGCGCTTCGACAAGGCCGCAGATGATGTGCGCCGCCGTGATATGGATCTGCTGAATGAGCGGCGTCGAGTCGGACGGCGCGCGCAGGCAAATGTCGCAGCACGACTTCATTTCGCCGCCGGCGTTTCCGGTGAAGCCGACGACAACGAGCTGTTTCTCCTTGGCGGCAGTGATGGCGCGCAGAATGTTGGGCGACCGGCCGGAGGTGGAAATCGCGATAAAGACGTCGCCCGCGGCGCCGAGACCGAGGATCTGACGTTCGAAAACCTTGTCGTAGCCGTAATCGTTGCCGATCGCGGTGAGCACGGACGTATCCGTCGTCAGCGCGATAGCCGCGGTCGGTGGGCGATCGTAGTTCAAGCGCGATAGAAATTCGCCGGCGATATGTTGCGCGTCGGCCGCACTGCCGCCATTTCCGGCCAACAGAAGCTTGCGCCCTTGCGCCAGCGCGTCGCTGACACGATCGACGATGTTCAGCGTGACTTTGATGAATTCCGGGTCGTCCATCGCCTTTTGAACGACGTCGCGAGATTGCGCGAGATAGGCGTGAACTTGATCCATGGCCATAGTGTCGAACCTAGTTGTGTCGAACCTAGTTGTCGCAAACCTGATTGTCTGGAACCTAATTGTGTCGCAGCCTAAAATTCCACGAACGCCGCTGCGCTTTACTTATGGGCCGCAATTTTTATTTTCAATCGGTGTATAGCCGATTAACGCGACGATTGCGCTTGATGTTGCTGATCAGACCGGTGCGTGCGAAAGCCCGACCCGCTGCGCCTTATAGCCTTTGTCGAGAATGTTCTGCCACCACGGCCGGTTTTCCAGATACCACGCCACGGTTTTCGCCAGTCCGGTTTCGAAGGTCTCTGCCGCGCGCCAGCCCAGTTCGCGTTCGATCTTCGCTGCGTCGATACCGTAGCGCCGGTCGTGCCCGGGGCGGTCTTTGACAAAGGAAATCATTTGATGGCGCGGCCCGCGATCCGACGGCGCCGCCCGGTCAAGCAGCGCGCAGATCGTCTCGACCACTTGCAGATTGTTCCGCTCGTTGCGGCCACCGACATTATAGGTCTCGCCGACGCGGCCGTGTTCCAGAACGGCGATGAGAGCCGTGACGTGGTCTTCCACGTAAAGCCAGTCGCGGATGTTCTTGCCGTCGCCGTAAACTGGCAGCGACTCGTGCGCCAGGCCCTTGATGATCATGTGGGGGATGAGCTTTTCCGGAAATTGATAGGGGCCGTAATTGTTGGAGCAATTGGTCACCAGACACGGCAAGCCATAGGTTTCATGCCATGCGCGCACCAAATGATCGGATGAGGCCTTCGATGCCGAATAGGGCGAACTCGGCGCATAGGCGGTTTCTTCGCTGAACAGTCCGGTGGCGTCAAGCGAGCCGAAGACTTCGTCGGTGGAGATATGATGGAAGCGGAATTCGGCTTGCGCTGGCCGTTCGAGGCTGTGCCAGTGGCGCAAAGCCTCCTGCAATAATGTGAAAGTGCCGACCATATTGGTCTGGATGAAGTCGGCCGGGCCATCGATCGAGCGATCGACATGGCTCTCGGCCGCGAGGTTCATCACATAACGCGGCTGATATTGCTCGAACAGTTTTCGCAAGGCCGGCGCATCGCAAATGTCGATATGGGCAAAACGATAGCGCGCATGGCCTTCTGCCTGCGGCATTGAATCAAGGCATGCGGCATAAGTGAGCTTGTCGATATTGACGACAAACGCCGCCGTGTGGTCGAGCAGATGCCGCACGACCGCCGAGCCGATGAACCCGGCGCCGCCGGTTATGAAGATGGTCTGGTTGGCAATGCTCATTTGCGCGGAGTCTCGGCTCGTCATCCCGGCTCAGATTTTCGCGACGCCTGAATCCATGAAGGATTGATATATCCCCAGAAGATATTCGCCGTAACTGCTCTTGGCGCAGCGCTCCGCGAGCGTCTTGAAATGGTCGAGCGGGATATAGCCCAGCCGCAAGGCGATCTCCTCAGGGCACGCGACCCGTAGCCCTTGGCGCTGTTCAAGGATTTGAATGAAGTGGCTGGCTTCGACGAGCGAACTGTGGGTGCCGGTATCGAGCCAGGCAAAGCCGCGGCCGAGAACCTCGACGAACAGATCGCCGCGCTGCAAATAAGCGCGATTGATGTCGGTGATTTCCAGTTCGCCGCGCGCCGAAGGCTTCAAGTCTGCGGCGATTCGGATCACATCGTTGTCGTAGAAATAAAGCCCAGTGACGGCGACATTCGACTTCGGCTTGGCCGGTTTTTCCTCGATCGATAGCACGCGCCCGCTCTCGTCGAGCTCGACGACGCCGAATTGCTCGGGTGTTTTGACCATATAGCCGAAAACGGTGGCGCCGCGTGTGCGCGCATTCGCCCGCTCGAGCAGATCAGGCAGGCCGTGACCGTAGAATATGTTGTCACCGAGAACGAGAGCGACGCGATCGTTGCCGATGAAATCGGCGCCGAGAATAAAGGCATCGGCCAAGCCGCGCGGATAATCCTGGCTGGCATAGCAAATGCGCAGGCCAAAATCGGCGCCGTCGCTGAGCAAGCGCTCGAACAGCGGCTTGTCTTGCGGGGTCGTGACGATGAGGATCTCGCGAATGCCCGCGAACATCAGCACCGACAGCGGATAGTAGATCATCGGCTTGTCGAACACCGGCAGCAATTGCTTGGAGACGACGGACGTCACCGGATAGAGCCGGGTTCCCGTGCCGCCGGCCAAAATGATCCCCTTCATGAAGCCCTCAAAACGCCTAACGGCTTGTACCCTATCGGGTATTTCCGGCCTTGTTTAGATCAGCTCCATCGCGGCGTAAACGCATTTGCCGTCTCGCGCCATATCTCGGGCCCGTTAAGGATGAACCGGCGGCAGGATTCGCTGCGCCGACAAGGCAAATTTGCTGGGTAGATCCTGCGCCTGATCGACGGACCGTTCGCGCTGCCGCCCTGCCTATCGCGCACCGCAAACCGACCACGGGGCGCGTCGATCGCAACATTTTCCGTTCGTCGGCGCCGGCCGGTGCAGAAAATCAGACCCCGGCGCGATCTCTGCGAATAATACTTGGTAAGATCGGCCAAGTTAATAAGCTGGCATCCGATGGTCGGCGCTTGCGAGAAGACAATTCATTTTCGCCGTCGTGACATAATGTATTGTGACGTGATGTATTGTGACGTGGTGTCATGAATCTGATCGCCGGTATTGATCCGCTCTATGTGTTGTCCGGCTTTTGCGTCGGCACCCTCGTCGGCATGACCGGTGTCGGCGGCGGTTCCTTGATGACGCCGCTGCTCATCCTCTTGTTCGGCATTCACCCCACCACTGCGGTCGGCACCGATCTGCTCTTTGCCGCCTCGACCAAGACGCTGGGCACCATGGTTCACGGTGCGTCGCGAACCGTCGATTGGGCGCTTGTCGGTCTTCTTGCCATCGGCAGCGTACCGGCGACGATTGCCACGCTGATCGTGCTGTCGAGACTGGACATGCGCGGCGCCACCGCGCAGCACATGGTCACGCTCACGCTCGGCGTCGTCCTCCTGATTACGGCAATCTTTCTCTTGGCCGGCCGCGTCGTCCGCGAGCGCTACGCCGAGAGGCTGAGTAATCTTGACGCCAGAAGCATTCGTCTCGTCACGATCGCGCTCGGCGTCGCCATGGGCATTCTGGTCACGGCGACGTCGGTCGGCGCCGGCGCCATCGGCGTGACCGTGCTGTTGCTGCTGCATCCCAAAATGCCGGTGGCGCGCATTGTCGGTTCCGACATCGCGCATGCGGTGCCGTTGACGCTGCTCGCCGGCGTCGGTCACTGGTTTCTCGGCTCGATCGATTGGAGCCTGCTCACCACGTTATTGATCGGCTCGCTGCCCGGCATCGTGATCGGCAGTTATCTGGCGGGCCGCGCCGGCGACGCGGTGGTGCGCGTCACGCTCGCCGTGGTTCTCGTCATCGTCGGCGTTAGATTGATGGGCTAGAGCGCGATGCCGAAAAGCCTGCCCCCGCACTTGATCCGGGGGTGGGGACCGCTTTTCGGTAAAGATCATGCTCAAACAGAGCAAGATCGCCTTAGTGCTCGCTGCTCACGATCTGCCGGTCTGCCAGCGCCAGCAGCACCTCTTCGGTGAGCTGTTCCGGTGTCCGGCCGAGCGTATGCAGATGAATTTCCGGATTTTCCGGCGACTCATAAGGCGCATCGACGCCGGTGAAATTCTTCAGTTGCCCGGCGCGGGCCTTGGCATAGAGCCCCTTCGGATCGCGCTCGATGCAGTCCGAGATCGGCGTATCGACGAAGACTTCGATGAATTCGCCGGGCTCGACGAGGCCGCGCACCATGTCGCGTTCGGCACGGTAGGGCGAAATGAACGAGCACAACACGACGAGCCCGCTTTCGACCATCAGCTTGGCGACCTCGCCGACGCGCCGGATATTCTCGACGCGGTCGGCTTCGGTGAAGCCGAGGTCGCGATTGAGCCCGTGGCGCACATTATCGCCGTCCAGAACCATGGTGTGATGGCCGCGGGCATGGAGCCGCTGTTCGACGAGGCTCGCGACCGTCGACTTGCCGGCGCCAGAGAGCCCGGTGAACCAGAGGATGGCGGGCTTCTGCTTGTTGAGCGCGGCGCGCTGCGTCTTGCCGACCAGGAGCGGTTGCCAGTGGATATTGGTGCCGCGCCGCAGCCCGAAGGTGATCATGCCGGCGCCGACCGTATGATTGGTGAAGCGGTCGATGACGATGAACGCGCCGGTGCGGCGATTCTGATCGTAGGGGTCGAAGGCGACCGGGAAGCCCGTCGACAGATTGCACACCGCGATGTCGTTGAGCTCGAGCTTCGTCGCGGCGAGATGTTTGCGGGTGTTGACGTCGATCTTGTATTTGATCGCGGTGACCGTCATCGGCGTGGTCTTGGTGCCGATGCGGCTCAGATAGGAGCGCCCGGGCACCAGCGGCTCGTCGCTCATCCAGATCACGTGCGCGGCGAACTGATCGGAGACTTCCGGCCGTTCCTTCGGGCTTACCAGCACGTCGCCGCGTCCGATATCGAGCTCGTCGGCAAGCGTGATGGTGACGGCGTCGCCGGCTTCGGCCGTCGCCACCGGGCCGTCATAGGTGATGATCTGCGCGATGTTCGAGGTCCGGCCGGATGTTGCCTCGACCACCGGCTCGCCGACTTTGACCTGACCCGATGCGACTGTGCCGGCATAGCCGCGAAAATCCTGGTTGGGTCGGTTGACCCACTGCACCGGGAAACGGAACGGCTTGGCGAGATTGTCGCTGTCGATGTCGATCGATTCCAGATATTGCAGCAGCGTCGGCCCGCGATACCACGGCGTATGCGCCGAAGCCGCAGTGACATTGTCGCCGAAGCGGGCCGAGATCGGGATCGGCACCACCGAGACAAAGCCGAGCTCGGCGGCGAAAGCCCGATAATCGGCGGCGATCTTATCGAATATGTCCTGCTTGAAATCGACCAGATCGATCTTGTTCACCGCAACGACGACATGACGAATGCCGAGCAGCGCGCAGATCAAAGAGTGCCGCCGCGTCTGCACCAGCACGCCCTTGCGCGCATCGACCAGGATGACGGCGAGATCGGCGCCCGACGCGCCGGTCGCCATGTTGCGGGTGAATTGCTCGTGGCCGGGCGTGTCGGCGACGATGAAGGAGCGTTTGGCAGTCGAGAAAAACCGATAGGCGACGTCGATGGTGATGCCTTGCTCGCGCTCGGCTTCGAGCCCGTCGACGAGCAGGGCGAAATCAAGATCCTCGCCGGTCGTGCCGTGGCGCGCGGAATCCTTGGCGAGCGCGGTGAGCTGATCTTCGAAAATCAGTTTCGAATCGTGGAGCAGCCGCCCGATCAAAGTGGACTTGCCGTCGTCCACCGAGCCGCAGGTGATGAAGCGAAGCAGATCCTTGGCCTGGCCGGTTCGCAGCGAGCGCTCGAGACGAAAGTCCATCAGAAATATCCCTCGCGTTTCTTCTTTTCCATCGACGCCGCCTCGTCGGCGTCGATCAGCCGGCCCTGGCGTTCTGAAACGCGCGCCGTTTCCATCTCGGCGACGATTTCGGCGAGCGTGGTCGCCCGCGATTCGATAGCGCCGGTAAGCGGATAGCAGCCGAGCGTGCGGAAACGCACCAGGCGCATTTCCGGCGTCTCGCCGGGCTCGAGCGGCATGCGGCCGTCATCGACCATGATCCAGGTGCCGCTGCGCTTCACGACCGGGCGCTCTTTGGCGAAATAGAGCGGCACGACCGGAATATCCTGCAGCATGATGTAGGTCCAGACGTCGAGCTCGGTCCAATTCGACAGCGGAAAGACGCGGATCGATTCACCGGGCCGCACTCGCGTGTTGAACAGATTCCATAGTTCGGGGCGTTGGTTGCGCGGATCCCAGATATGATCCTTGGAGCGGAACGAGAAGATGCGCTCCTTGGCGCGGCTCTTTTCCTCGTCGCGGCGCGCGCCGCCGAAGGCGGCGTCGAAGCCGTATTTGTCAAGCGCCTGTTTCAGCGCTTCGGTCTTCATCACATGCGTATGCACGGAAGAGCCCGAGGCAAAGGGATTGACGCCGCGGGCAACGCCGTCCTGATTGATGTGAACCAGCAGATCGAGATTGAGCCGCCGCGCCGTCTCGTCGCGGAACGCGATCATCTCGCGAAATTTCCAGGTCGTGTCGACGTGCAGCACCGGGAACGGCAACGGCGCCGGATAAAACGCCTTGATGGCAAGGTGCAGCATGACGCTCGAATCCTTGCCGATCGAATAGAGCATCACCGGCTTCTTGAACTCGGCGACGACTTCGCGCATCACCTCGATCGACTCCGCTTCGAGCCGCTTGAGATGTTTTGGTAGGGCCTTGGTCACTGCGCCGCGGACAATCGATGGAATATTCATACCTATCCTGGTTGCCACGGACACAAGTGGCATATTCTGACACTGCTTGCGCGCCTTGAGTTCAGACCTTGTTGAGTTCGGGTCTTGCCGCCGGCGCGTGACTTTAAGAATTGACGTCCGGGAAGATAAACATGACGCGGAAGTCCAGCAACACGGCGAGTTTTATTCGCTAACCGCCGTCCTGACGGCCGAAAATGCATTGCGGGGGAGGCTGATTGGGCCAATTCGTTCTCCCTGGAGCTTCCAGGGCGGCGCTGGGCGTTGCTAGCTTTCGGCGGACTGTTTTGCCGGGCCTGCGCGTTTCACGATCGCGGTCGTGCTGTGGCCGGGAACAAGGCCGACCAGAACAATGTCGCCGCCCGTTTGCTCGACAAACTCGCGCCCGACGACCTCCTCACGCTTGTAATCGGCGCCTTTGACGAGGACGGAAGGCCGCACGCGTTCGATAAGCTTGAGCGGCGTGTCTTCCTCGAACACAACGACGAGATCGACGGCTTCGAGCGCGGCCAGCACTTCGGCGCGGCCCTCTGCCGGATTTATCGGCCGGCCCGCGCCCTTGAGCCGCGTCGTCGATGCGTCGCTGTTGAGTCCGACCACCAACCGGTCGCAGGCGGCGCGCGCCTCCGCCAGGAGCTTGGTGTGGCCACGATGCAAAATGTCGAAGCAGCCGTTGGTGAAACCGATCCGCAGCCCGGCGCGGCGCCACGTCGCCAGCCGGTCGTCGAGCATCGACCAGTCGAAGATCACTTTGTCTTCGGAGGCGAGCGAAGCCGACGGCAGAATGCGATGGCGCAACTCGGCGACCGAAACCGCGGCGGTGCCGCGCTTGCCGACGACCACGGCGGCCGCGGCATTGGCGGCGCGCATCGCCGAATCAAACGGCGCTTGCATCGCCAGCAAGATCGACATCACGGCGGCGACCGTATCGCCGGCGCCCGAGACGTCACGCACCTTCACCGGATAAGCCGGGATATGGACCGGCGGCTCACCTTCCACATGAAGGGTCATGCCCTCTTCGCTGCGCGTGACGAGCACGGCGTCGCATTCGACCAGCCTCGCGAGCTCGGCTGCGGCTGCGGCAAGTTCTGCCTCGGTGACGACAGGCCGGTGGACCGCCGCCCCTAGTTCCAGACGATTGGGCGTGATCAGGGTCGCGCCGCGATAGACGCTGTAATCGTGGCCCTTCGGATCGACGATGATCGGCTTCCCAAGCTTGCGCGCGCGATCGATGATGGCGCGCACCACTGCAGGCGTGAGCACGCCCTTGGCGTAGTCGGAAAGCACCACGGCGCCGGCGCGTTCCATGGCCGCGTGCGCTTGCGCAATGATCGCCTGCTCGGTCTGCTGACTCGCCGGCTTTGCCGTCTCCCAATCGGCCCGCATCAAATGCGCCGAGTGATGCTCGGAGACAAAGCGAACCTTTCGCGTCGTGCAGCGGCCGGAATCCGCGACGAGCTGCGGCACGATCGAATCTTTGAACTTGGCGAAGGCCTCGGTCAGAGTTCGCCCGGCCTCATCCTTGCCGATGAGGCCGACAAAAATGCAGCGCGCGCCGAGCGCCGCGATATTGCGCGCCACGTTGCCGGCGCCGCCGATTTCGATTTCGCTGCGTCCGACCGCAAGCACCGGTGTCGGCGCCTCGGGCGAAATGCGCGTGACCTCGCCATAGACGAAATCGTCAAGCATGAGATCGCCGACGCAGAGGATGGTCTGCTGCGAGATGTGCTTGAGCGCTTCTTCGAAATCGAACATCGGCGTAGTCGGAGACCCTCTAGCGGTAGCGGTCGGCACGATCGAGATAAGACGTCACGTAGCGCCGCACGGCGGCAGCGAGCGGCGTGAAGTCCGCATTATAGCCGGCGCGCCGGAGATTATCCGTCTCGGCCTGCGTGAAATATTGGTAGCTGTCCCTGATCGCGGCCGGCATGTCGACGTATTCGATCGCGGGCTTTTGGCCGAGCGCCTCGAACATGGCGGCCATCAGATCGCGAAAGCTGTGGGCGACGCCGGTGCCCACGTTGAAAATGCCGGATACTGACGGCGTCTGCACCAGCCAGCGAATCACCGCCGTCGCGTCCTCGACGTAAATGAAGTCGCGCCGCTGTTCACCATCGGCAATGCCGGTGCGATGCGACTTGAAGAGCTGCGCCGGCTTGCCGGCTTTGGCGTCGGCGAAGCGCTTGGCGACGAGACTCATCATCTCGCCTTTGTGGTACTCGTTCGGGCCATAGACGTTAAACAACTTCAGGCCGGCCCATTGTGGCGGCAGCTTCTCTCCGCGGCGGACGCGATCGGTGATCGCCAGATCGAATAGCTGCTTGCTCCAGCCGTAGAGGTTCATCGGCTTCAGTTTTTTCAACGCGTCGAGCGACCAGTCGTCGCTATAGCCTTGCTCGCCGTCGCCATAGGTCGCCGCCGATGATGCGTAGATAAAAGGGGTCCGGCTCGACGTGCACCAGTCGAGCAAGCGCAGCGAAAGCTTGAAATTGTTTTCCATGACCGCATCGCCGTCGGTCGCCGTTGTCGCTGAAATGGCGCCGAGATGGATCACGGCGTCGAGCTTGCGGCCCTCAAGCCAAGCAGCGAGATCCTGTGGCGGAACGAAATCGCCCAGTCGCCGGCCGGCGAGATTGCGCCATTTGCCGTCCTGGCCGAGCGTATCGTTAACGACGATGTCGGATCGACCAGCCTCGTTGAGGTCCGCAACCAGGTTCGAACCGATGAATCCGGCGCCGCCGGTAACCAACAACATCGATGCTGAAAACAGGTTAGGGTTGACTATGGCCCAGGTGGCCGCGCAAGCCGCTCATTTGCCTGAATTCCGCGGCTTCGGCAACCTATGGCGCGATTCCAGCGGATCGTCAGGCGAGCCAGCCGACATAGACGCCGATCAGGATCACGACGCCGAGCAGGAAGCGATAGATCACGAACGGCCAGCTCGAGAAGTTTTCGAGAATGCGCATCAAGCCCCAGATCGCGAAGAAGGCCGAGATCGAGGCGACGACAATGCCGACGAACAGCACGCTCCAGCCGTAAGCGCCGAGATGAACCTTGTGCAACTCGTAAAGCTCCTTGAGTCCGGCAAGCGCAATGGCCGGCAGACCGAGCAGAAACGACAGCCGCGCCGCTTCGGCGCGCTCGAAGCCGAGCATCAGGCCTGCGGTCAAGGTCGAGCCCGAGCGCGACACGCCGGGGATGAGCGCGCCGACCTGCGCCAAACCGATCAATAGCGCATCGAGCAAAGTCGCGTCCTTGAGGGTGCGGCGATGGCGCGCCCAGATTTCGGCGGCGGCCAAAAGCAGCGCCATGACAAGACAGGCCCAGCCGATGACACTGACCTCGCGCAGCGGCGAGCCGCATTTGTTGAGGACTTTCGACAGCGCGAGCCCGGCAATGCCGATCGGGATCGTGGCGACGACGATCCACATCACGAATTGAAATGACTTGTCGCGGAAGCGGCCATGTCGCGCTGCCGAAAGCGAATCCGTCGCGAGCCAGCGCAGGTCGGCCCAGAAATAGCTGATCACCGCCGCCAGGGCCGCCATCTGCATCGCCGCCGAGAAGGCTGAGCCCGGATCCTGCCAGCCGAGCACCGCCGGCACGAGGCGCATATGCGCGGTCGAGGAGATCGGCATCAATTCCGAAATCCCCTGCACCACACCCAGGATCGCCACCTTGAAATAACCGAGCGCCACGAAACCGGTATCGACGCCTTCGGTGCAAGCATCAGCCATGGTTGGATCACCTCTTGTCGAAAGAGCCTGTGCCGATTGGGGCTCAGCCGGGACGAGCGGGACGTCCCAGCGAACTATCTATCGAACTGTGGGTTTACGCCGGTACGGTACCTGACTGGTGCCCAGGAGAGGACTCGAACCTCCACGCCTCGCGGCGCTAGTACCTGAAACTAGTGCGTCTACCAATTCCGCCACCTGGGCAGTGTCGGGCTTCGGAATCGGGGATAGGTACGGAGCGGTCACCGCCTTGTCAATCGAACGCGTTAAGGCCCTATACACGGCGAAACCGATCAGGTATTTCGCGAAGAATGACCACCAAGAGCAAAATCGAAACGCTCGTCACCGTGTTCGGCGGCTCGGGTTTTCTAGGCCGCCACGTCGTGCGGGCGCTGGCCAACCGCGGCTACCGCATCCGTGTCGCGGTGCGCCGGCCGGGACTGGCCGGCTATCTGCAGCCGATGGGCCGGGTCGGCCAGATTCACGCCGTGCAGGCCAATCTGCGCTATCCCGATTCGGTCGCCGCCGCTCTGCGCGATGCCGATGTCGCGGTCAATCTTGTCGGCCTCATGCTCCAAAGCGGCCGACAGCGCTTCGACGCGCTGATGGCGGAGGGCGCCGAAACCGTGGCCAAAGCGGCCAGCGCCATCGGCGCGCCGCTGATTCATGTCTCTTCGCTCTCTGCCGATCCGAATTCGACGTCGCATTACGCCCGCGCCAAGGCCGAAGGCGAGGAGCGCGTTCGCGCCGCGCAGAGCGCGGCTATCATCGCGCGGCCGTCGGTGATTTTCGGGCCTGAGGATGATTTCTTCAACCGCTTCGGCGCGATGGCGCGGCTCTCCCCGGCGCTGCCGCTGGTGGGCGGCGGTCATACCCGCATGCAGCCGGTCTTTGCCGGCGATGTCGCCGCAGGCGTTGCCAAGGCCGTCGATGGCGATTTGAAACCGGGCACGACCTATGAGTTCGGCGGACCGGATGTGCACACGTTCAGGGAATTGATGGAGTTCGTGCTCGCGACTGTCGGGCGCCGCCGCCTGCTGCTGCCGATTCCGTTCGGCGTGATGAAGGTCCAGGCCGCTGTGCTGCAGGTCTTGCCGAACCCGCCAATCACGCCCGACCAGGTCGAACTGTTGCGGCATGACAATGTCGTGTCGGACGACGCCAAGCGCGCCGGCCGCACGCTGGAAGGACTGGGCCTCATTCCGGAATCCATCGAGGCCGTGGTGCCGTCCTACCTGTGGCGCTTCCGCAAGACCGGCCAGTTCCAGACGCACCCGGTCTAGGCCGCAGCCCCCCTCTCCTTGATCGCTAAGCCGGCGGCGTCACGCACAGGGCGCGATCGCTTCCAAATTCTTAAGGGATTTTGCTCAGGCTCCGCTCCCTGGGGGAACCTGACCGCATTGCGCCACTTTTGACGCCTGGTCGGGTTTCGGGCAAGGCTCGCGGCATATGTCGACGCTGTTTCATTATCCGATTTGCCCGCATTCACGGTTCGTGCGGCTGATACTCGAAGAATATAACCAGCCGCCGAGCCTCATTGAGGAGCGCGCCTGGGAACGGCGCCCGGAATTTCTCGAGCTCAATCCGGCGGGAACCACGCCGGTCCTGGTGGAAGAGGGCGCGCCGCCGGTTCCGGGCGCCGCCGTCATCGCCGAATATATCGACGAAGTCGTCGGCACTACCTTCGGCAAGGGCCGCCTGTTGCCGCTCGAGGCCAATCCGCGCATCGAGGTGCGGCGGCTGACCAACTGGTTCAACGAGAAATTCTTCGCCGAAGTGAGTGGCCCGCTGGTGACGGAACGCGTCTATAAGCGCTACATCCCGTTCGACAATGGCGGCGGCTCGCCCGACACCGAGACGTTGCGTGCCGCCAAGTCCAACATCAAGTATCATCTCGCCTATATCGGCTGGCTCGTCCGCGCACGCGACTGGCTGGCCGGCGACGACTTGAGCTATGCCGATCTGGCGGCGGCCGCGCATCTGTCGGCCGTGGATTATCTGGGCGATGTGCCGTGGGACGCAGACGAGACAGCGAAGAACTGGTACGCGCGGATCAAATCGCGCCCGTCGTTCCGCGCGCTATTGGTCGAGAAACTGTCCGGTCTGATGCCGTCGACGACCTACGCCAATCTCGATTTCTGACAGCGGACGCGCTGAAGGCCGGGCTGATCGAAGCCGCGCGCGCGCTGGGTTTCGATGCTATCGGAATTGCGCGGCCGGACTCGATTCCGGAGGCCGCGGCGCGATTGCGTGCGTTTCTTGAAACCGGCGCGCATGGCGACATGACCTGGCTTGCCAGCAATGCCGACCGGCGCGGAAGCCCGCGCGCGCTATGGGCGGCTGTGCGCTCGGTTGTCATGCTCGGCGTCAATTACGGGCCGCAACAAGGGCCCGACGCCGATCCGCTTGCAATTCTCAAACAGCGCACGCGCGGCGGCATTTCCGTGTATGCAAGCGGCGACGATTATCACGATGTGATCAAGCCGAAGCTGAAGAGCCTCGGTCGCTGGCTGATCGAGAAGGCCGACGGCGATATCAAAGTGTTTGTCGATACGGCCGCAGTGATGGAGAAGCCGCTTGCCGCGGCCTCGGGTCTCGGCTGGCAGGGCAAGCACACTAATCTGGTGTCGCGGCAATTCGGCTCCTGGCTGTTCCTCGGCGCGATTTTCACTACGCTCGATCTGCCGCCCGATGCAGCGGAACAGGATCATTGCGGCAATTGCCGCGCCTGCCTCGATATCTGTCCGACGGCGGCTTTCCCCGCGCCCTATCGTTTGGATGCACGGCGCTGCATCTCCTATCTCACTATCGAGCACAAAGGCGCCATTCCGCGCGAGCTGCGCGCGGCGATCGGCAATCGCATCTATGGCTGCGACGATTGTCTTGCGGTCTGTCCATGGAACAAATTCGCCGTCGCCGGGCACGAAACGAAACTTGCCACGCGCGAGGAATTGCGTGCACCGCGTCTCGCCGATCTCGCGCGCCTCGATGATGCGGCGTTTCGTTCGCTGTTTCGCAAGAGCCCGGTCAAGCGCATCGGCCGCGACCGCTTCATCCGCAATGTGCTGATCGCGATCGGCAATTCGGCCGACGCGAGTCTGGCCGGCGAAGCCGAACGCCTGCTCGACGATCCGTCGCCGCTGGTCCGCGGCGCCGCGGTCTGGGCGCTGGGCCGGCTCGACCGCGCACGCCTCAAGCGCGCCGCGCAAACTCACCGCAGTGAGACCGATCCCGACGTGGCCGCGGAGTGGGCCGCAGCATGAGCGCTGACTAATGACCACGATCATTTGCTTCGGTTTCGGCTATAGCGCCGAACATTTCGTCGCAGCCTTCGGGGAAAAATTCGATCGCATCGTCGGCACAGTGCGCGGCGGCGAGCGCGCCGCAATCCTAAACGCCTACGATGCTCCCCGCCTGCAAGCTTTGGCCTTCGACGGCACGCAGGCATCGCCCGAGCTCAACCGCGCCATCACTGAAGCCACCGACGTGCTGGTCTCCGTTCCACCCGGAGAGAACGGCGATCCGGTTTTGTCGGTGTTCGGCGAAGCCTTGTCTCACGCCAAGCACTTGCGCGAGATCGTCTATCTCTCGACCATCGGCGTCTATGGCGACCGCGGCGGCCAATGGGTCGACGAGGCGACGGAGCCGCATCCGGATCTGGGGCGCAGTAGCGCGCGGCGCGCGGCCGAGCGCCACTGGCAGTCGCTCGGCGAGCAAAATGGCGCCGGCGTCGCCGTGTTGCGTCTCGCCGGCATTTACGGGCTCGGTCAGAACGCGCTGGAACAGGTCGCGCGCGGCAAGGCGCGGCGCGTCGTCAAGCCCGGGCAGATTTTCAACCGTATCCATGTCGCCGACATTGCGCAGGCGATCGATGCCGCGTTCACGCGGCAGGCTTCCGGTATTTTCAATGTCGCCGACGACGCGCCGTCACCGCCCGGCGATCCGATCGTCTTTGCCGCGCAATTGCTGGGCGTCGCACCGCCGCCGGAAATTCCGTTTGCGCAAGCGGCCCAGACAATGTCACCGATGGCTTTGAGCTTCTGGCAGGAATGCCGCCGCGTGCGCAATGACAAGCTCAAGAACGAGCTTGGTGTCACGCTGCGCTATCCAACGTATCGCGAAGGTCTGAAAGCGTTGTTTGACGAGAAGCGATAATCGTCAGTGCAAGCTCGGGCCCTTGAGGAACCGGTTGCGCTCGCTCGACTTGACGCGCATCTCCATGGTCTCGCCGTCGCGATAGACCGTGATCGGCACGTCGACACCGGCTTGGCCTTGCGCCCAGATGCCGCGGAAGAAACCGGCGAGATCGTTGACGTCCTTGCCGCCGACCGAGAGCACGATGTCGCCGGTGCGGATGTCGGCCTTCTTGGCCGGGCCGCGGTCGGCGAGCCCGACGATGACCAGACGGTTTTCCACTTCGGTGGCGTAGAGGCCGAGCCACGGCCGCGGCGGCATGTTGCGGCGGCCGAATTTGAGCAGATCGTCGACGATCGGTTTCAACAGATCGATCGGCACGATCATGTTGATGTTCTCGGCCTTGCCCTTCTCGGCCGCCTGCTGCAATTGCAGCGAGCCGATGCCGATGAGATCGCCGGCCGGGCCGATCAGCGCGGTGCCGCCCCAGTTCGGATGCGACGGCGAGGTGAAGATCGCTTCGTCGAGCACATATTCCCAGTAGCCGGCGAATTCCTGCTTGGCGACGATACTGGCGGCGACAGAGCGCTGCCGTCCGCCGGCGCCCCCAACCACGACGGGTTCGCCGATCGCGGCGGATGCGGACTCCCCGATTTCAAGCGCCGGCACTTCGAGCTTGGCCAGCGCCTGAACCAGCCCGAAGCCGGTCTCCTGGTCGTAGCCGAGCACATGGCCCGGCACCGAGCGGCCGTCATTGAGCGTGATCCAGATCGTGTCCGCTTCGGTAATCAGGTAGCCGACGGTGAGAACAAGTCCATTGCCGCGGATGAACACGCCGTTGCCGGCGCGCTCGGTGCCGAGCGTCTCGGCAGTGAAGGCATCCTGCGGCACGATGGCGCGCAACGCCACCACAGACGACAGCGCATGATCGAGATCGTAACCGTAGTCCTCTGGCTTCGGCTGTGAAGAGGTCGGCACCTTCCAGTCGCTCACCGATGGCATCGGATATTCCTTCGCATTAGCCTTCTATCTGTGACTTAGCAGGCACCCGATCAAGCCCATTTGCAAGGCTACCGACGGTAGCGACCGGTCAGCCGCCCGAAATGACCGCGTGCAAAAACTCTTTCGACCATTTCGCATAATCGGCCTGCCGGATGACTTGCTTCATCAGATCCGCCGACGCAACAGCTTTGATATCGGCTGGCGCTGTACCGGCGCGCAGCGCCTTCAAGGTTTCGTGCACCGCATTCACCGCCGCCATGAACGGCATGTGACCCTGCAAACAGACGCGGACATTGCGGGCGCTCAGATAATCGAGATCGTAGAGTTCGGCGCCGGCGCTGCCCAGGAACAGTGGAAGTTTGACGGCTGAAGCGACGGCGTCAAGCTGGGCGCGCGTCTTCACGCCGGTCATGAACAACATATCGACGCCGGCGTCCTCGTAAGCCTTCAATCGCGCGATCGTGTCTTCGACACCGGTCATCGCCATGGCGCTGGTGCGGCCGATGATGAGAAGGCGCTTGTCCTGCCGTCCGGCGAGCGCCGCTTTCATCTTGCCGACGCCTTCGGCGATCGGAATGAGCGTGACACCGATCGTGCCGTAACTTGTCGGCAATGACGTGTCCTCGATCGTCAGTCCGGCGACGCCCGCGGTCTCGAGCTCTTCCACGGTGCGTTTGACGTTGAGCGCGTTGCCGTAGCCGTGATCGGCGTCGACAAAGAGCGGCAGCTTGCCGGCGCGGTTGATGCGATAGGCCTGCTGGGCGAACTCGGTCAGTGTCAGCATCACGATGTCAGGCGCGCCAAGCACAGTGAACGACGCGACGGAGCCGGCGAACATGCCCGCCTCGAAACCCAGATCCTCGGCAATGCGCGCGGAGATCGCGTCGAAGACCGAACCCGGATAAATGCAGCGCGGTCCGGCGATGATTGCGCGCAGCCGTTCGCGTCGGTCGGTCCAGTCCATGGTCTTGGCCCTCTGCCCTGATCTTCACTGATGTGATTTTAGCGATGGAGCTGCGGCCGGCAAAGCGGCCTGACCGAGACACGCCGCACCAGAGGGCTTTACTTGTTTTGCGCCGCGGCTTGCTTCTGCAAGTCGTCGAGCCGCTTTTGCAGCTCGGGCAGGCTTGCCACCAGCGCGCAATTATCTTTGTCGTCGGCCGCCTGCTTTTGCACCTGTTCCCATTTGGCGATGGCGTCTTCTTCGTTCCATGGCCGCTTGGTCTCGGGATTGAAGACGCTCTGCCGGGCGAGGCTCTCCAGCGAGTGGTGATACTCCTCGAGATTGAGAACGCGGTCGCGTTGGCGGAAATAAAAATTGCTGCCGTCGAGCTCTTTGCAATGCGGTAATCCGCCGGCAAAAGTTTGCTGCGCCATTTTCGCATCAAAGATCTTGCCCTTGAGGGCGTTGATCTCGGCGGTCTGTGCGCGAGCTGTGCCGGCAAACGCCAAGCCAAACACCACGCCGAGCGCGAGCAAGAAATCCGGATGCACGGCCATAAGCCGTAAGCCGATCCGCGTCATGGACTGGTCCCCATAAACAACGGCCGCGGCCGATGTCCCCACATCGGCTGCCGACGCCGATTTTCCCCGGACGCCGCGCAATAACACATTCAGAGCACGGGGAGTTAGTTCCATTTGGGACAATAGGTTACGAATTGTTCACCAATCACGGTGATGTGGCCGGATCGACACCGAAAGTGCCGCTTGGCGCCTTCTTCCCGCCCCATGTGACCGGCAAAATTTCAGGCGAAATAAGGGTGCTGGGGGATCGTCTTGGCCATCAATCTGCGCGTCATCGTCGCTGCGTGTGCTGTCGTGGCCGCTTGTGCTGGTTCGATCGGCACGGCCGCGGCGCAATATTATCCGCCGCAGCCCGGCGCCTATCCGCCCCCTTATGCCGATCGGCCGCTCTATCGCGATGCCAATGGTGCCCCTTTGCAGGAGGACGCTTACGGGCGTCTCTATGCGCCGCAGCCGCTGCCGTCCGAGGACGGTCAGGCCTATGCGCGCCCGCCGGCCGATGTTGCGGGCGGCAATGCGGCCGACGTGACCGGTTCGATCCGCGGCGCGTCCGCTCCGCCGCCGCAGATGCAGCCGAACCGTGGCGCCGTGGTCGCTTCGCTGCCGCCGGAAGATCAGCCCGACCAAGGTCCTTCGAACCTGCCGCCGCAGTTCCGGCGCCAGATCGTCGACTACAATACGATCGAGCCCCCCGGCACCGTCATCATCGACACACCGCACACCTACCTTTATCTCGTGCAGGGCGGTGGCAAGGCGCTGCGTTACGGCATCGGCGTCGGCCGCGAAGGCTTTACCTGGACCGGCACCGAGCGCATCAGCCGCATGAAGGAATGGCCGGATTGGTTCCCGCCGAAGGAAATGATCGAGCGCCAGCCCTATCTGCCGCGCTTCATGGCCGGCGGCGAAACCAATCCGCTCGGCGCCCGCGCCATGTATCTCGGCAATACGCTCTATCGAATTCACGGCACCAATCAGCCGTCCACCATCGGCACGTTCGTGTCGTCGGGCTGCATCCGGCTGACCAACGACGACGTCTCCGACCTCTATAGCCGGGTCAATGTCGGTACCCGCGTCGTGGTGCTGCCGGGCGCGCAGGCGAGCGCCGTCCCGCCGCAAACTCAGGTCGCGCGCTAGACAGGTCGCGCGCAGACAGGTGTCAGCACGGCGCAGATCGGTCACTGATGCGCGATTGCCACAAAGTCGCACATTTTTTGTCGCAGCATCGCCGCGCGAATCATTTTTCCGATTGATTTTTCAGCGACTCAGCTAAGTTCCCAATGTCGAAATACATGACACTGGGAAAGCGTGCTGTTGTCGGCTTGAACGGCGAATGCCGGCGCGGCGCCGCATGATCCGAAAAGTGATCGTATAATTCGATCTAGAAGATTGTCCTCGCGAAGGTCTCTCGCCCCTGTGACGCGTGTTTCTCTCGGGATCGCGCGCTGGGCTTTTTGCGAGGTGGAATGTTTCCCAACGTCCGCTTGATAATCGTGGCGATATCGGCCTCGATGCTGGCAATCGTCTGCGCCATGTCGCTTTTCCTGGGAATGTTCGCCGCCTTCAGCGTCGCTCATGAGCCGTTCGCGACGCTGCAGTCCACGAAGCCGCCGCTGCAAATTGCCTTCGGCGGCGAGTCCTTGGCGCCAGTCGTCGACGGCCGGACGTCGCCGTTCGGCATTCGCTTTCAGTTGAAGGCGCCGCAGGCGCCGAACGGGCCGGTGATCGTCGCGGTGCCGGCGGCCCTCGACCACGCGGCGCCGGCTGATACCAGAGCCGAAGCTCCGTCTAATCCGGCGGCCAACGCACAGGTCAATGCACAATCCAGTTCGCAACCGAGGTCGCAATCGATGGCCGCGACGCCGGAAGATGATGCGACGGTTCAGACATCGCTGCGCGATGCACCGGCCGCGGCTCCTGCCGCAGCCGCACCGTCCGCTGCGGTGAAGCCAAATCCGGCGAAGCCGGATGAAGCGAGCAAAGACGACAGCACGGGCACTATCACGGCGCCGGTATCCGAGCCACCGGCCGTTGCCGGCGCGCCGCATCATATTGCGCCGGAGATCAAGATCGTGGCGCGGGAGGCGGATAATCCCGCTAGCGTTACCACTTCGCCGGCGCCGACGCTGGCCCGCAAAGCCATCAAGCGCCGCAGGCTTGCCGTCCATCTGCATCAATCGCATCACTTCCGCAGGCCGCGCATTTATTCGATCGCGACCAATCCGGCGTCGGGATACGTGCAGCCGAACGCTTATATTCAGCCCGGCGGTGCGGCGCAGATCGGTATGACCGGCTATTCGCAGCCAAGCGCCAATGCGCCGCCCGGCGGTTTTATCCAGCAAGGCTTCCAGTTCACGCCGACGGCGATCAAGCCGAAGACCGTGAGGTTGCGCCATGCAGCCGGAAATCCTGCAAAAAATTCCGCCAGCCCGTAATCTGGCGCGGCGACGGCCGAAGGCCCATCTAATAGCCTTGCAAGTGTTTTGCGCCGTCTAAATAATCTCACTTCAGAGTCCTGCGTGATCCCGCTCTCCATCCTCGATCTGTCGCCGGTGACCACCGCCACTCCGGGCTCGGTCGCTTTGCGCAATACGCTCGATCTGGCGCAGCTCGCCGACCGGCTCGGCTACAAGCGCTACTGGGTCGCCGAGCATCACAACCTTGCCAATGTCGGCAGTTCAGCGCCGGAAATCATGATCGGGCAGATCGCGGCGGTGACATCGCATATGCGTGTCGGTTCGGGCGGCGTGATGCTGCCGAACCATGCGCCGCTGATGGTGGCGGAACGATTCAAGGTGCTCGAGGCGCTGTTTCCAGGCCGTATCGATCTCGGGCTCGGCCGCGCGCCGGGCACCGATCAGATCACGTCCTATGCGCTGCGCGTCCGGCAGGATCCGCGGCCAGGCGACGATTTTCTCGAACGCTTTCAGGAATTGTTGCTGCTTGAGAAAAACGGCTATCCCGAGGGTCACCCATTCCGCAAAGTGCGCGCGGTGCCGTCCGACGTGCCGCTGCCGCCGATCTGGCTTCTTGGCTCGAGCGGCTATAGCGCCGAGCTTGCCGCTTCGCTCGGCCTCGGCTTTGCCTTCGCGCATCACTTCGCCGATTACGATGCGGCAAGCGCGATGTTGACTTACCGCGATCACTTCAAGCCCGCGGCGTTGCCTGCGCCTTACGCGATATTGGGGACCGCGGTGATCGCGGCGGATACCGACGCGCAAGCCGAACGGATCGCCGCGAGCGCCGATCTGCATTACGCCCGCCGCGCCCAAGGCGAATATCTGCCGCTCGCGTCACCCGAAGAGGCCGCCGCTTATCCTTACACGCCGATCGATCGCGAACGCATCGGCCGCCAGCGCACGCGGCTCGTGGTCGGCGGCATCGCGCGGGTCAAGGAGCGGCTGCTCGCGCTCGTCGAGGCGACGCGCGCCGACGAGATCATGATCACGTCGATGATCTACGATCACGGGGCGCGCCGGCACTCTTATGAGCTTTTGGCAGAGGCCTTTGCGATGAAGCCGCCGGCCTGAGCCGGGCGGTAGATCAAAAGACACGGAACCGGCCCATTGCCGCATTTGGCCGAATGCTGCATTGCCAAAGGCTATCTGTCACAAAACGTGCAAATAACTGGCCTGTGTTCCTGGAACTGGTCCGGAACCGTGGCGTGCAAGCCTCATTAACGTAAAAACTCCTTCAACCATTCTGCGGTATGTAGAAAGGGCCGATCGCGTCGGGTAAAATCGGCGGTTGCGGCCTATATCCCAATCTCCCGGTGGTTTTCCGGCATTCATGTGGGGCTGAGTTGAGTACCAAGTACACGCGGCATCATTGCGTAGCTTCATCCCTTGGTAACACGAGCCTTGGTGACACGAGCCTTGGTGGCATGAGCCTTGGGGGCACCAAGGCAACGCTGCTCGGCACGGTTTCGATTTTCGGTATCGTTATGACGCTGGCTTTGGCGCTCGGGGTCGCGCCGGCGGAAGCCCGGACCAAGAACAAGGCCCTGCACAAGGAGGCCGACCGCACCGGCAGCGAGCCGTTCGGCCAGACCTCGAAGGGTCCGGTGCAGATCTTCGTGTCCATCGATCAGCAGAAACTGCACGTCTATAGCGACGGCGCCCATGTCGCCGACACTTCGGTCGCCACCGGCGTGCCGCGCCTGCCGACGCCGACCGGCGTGTTCAGCGTGATCCAGAAGCAGGTATTCCACCGCTCGAATCTCTATAGCGACGCGCCGATGCCGTTCATGCAGCGCATCACCTGGTCGGGCGTCGCGCTGCACGAAGGCGAGAATATCGGTCACCCCGCCTCGCATGGCTGCATCCGCATGCCGGGCGAATTCGCCGCGCGGCTCTACAAATTCACCAGGGTCGGCGCGCGCGTGATTGTCGCGCGCGGCGAGCTTAAGCCCGTCGATTTTGCCGACCCGCATCTGTTCGTGCACAGGGACCTGCAGGCCGCGGCGGCTTCCCCCGCGGTGAAAACGGCCCAGACCGTCGACAGCAATAAAGCCAGCGATGCCAGCGCCGATGCCGCAGCTCCGGCGAAGGCCACCGAAACTTCGGTGAAGGCAACCGACTTGGGCCTGCGCGGCACCGGCGGCAATGTTGTTCTCGCTTCGGATGATGCCAAGGTCGGCGTCGCCATTGACGCGACAAAGCCGGCTGTTGCCGCCGACACGGCGAAACCCGATGCACCGGGCGCGGACGCATCCAAAGCTGACGCGACGAAGGCCGATGCCGCGGCCGATGCCAAGACTACATCAGTTCCGCCGGCATCCGATCCGAAGGCGCAAACGCCGGCCGTCACCGGCAGCACCCCGGCGGCGCCCGTGATCGCGGCTCCCGAAACGCCGGCGCCGTCCGCGCCGGCGGCCGACACCGCCAAAGCCGCACCGATCAAAAAGTCGCCGATCGCGATCTTCGTCAGCCGGAAAGAGAAGAAGATTTTCGTGCGGCAGGATTTCGAGCCGGTCTTCGAAGAGGCAATCACCATCGCGCAGCCCGAGCAGCCGATGGGCACGCATGTTTTCACGGCGATGGAATATCTCGCCGATAACTCAACGTTCCGCTGGAACGTGGTGTCGATGCCGGCCGAGAGCGCCAAGGCGGCGGTCAAGGCGCCGCGCGTCATGGCGGACGAAGAAGTCGTCTACGACCGCTATGGCCGCCGCTATGAGCGGCTCGTCAGGCGCAAGCACCACGACGACGACCAGAAGGCGGCCGACGTGCCGCCGCCGCAGACGCCGGAACAGGTGCTGGCGCGCCTCGACCTGCCGCAGGATGCCGTCGATTTCATTTCGCAGCGCATGGTTCCGGGCTCGTCTTTGATCGTCTCCGATCATGGGCTTGGCGACGAAACCGGCGAGGGCACCGACTTTATCGTCGTCACGCACTGAGCAAGCGCCAGCCCACGGTTTCAGTCCGCTTGGTGCGGACTGCGGCGCTTAAAACCACCCATTCAATCGACATGCGTACCGTTGTATGGTGCGCGCCGTTGCATGTTGGCGGCAGCGGCCGCGTGCGGGCGTGGATCAAGAGCAATTGATAGCAGTCACAGGAGGATCGCTTGGGTAAGCATTTTGCGTTGACGTCATCCGACAGCTTCAAATTCGGCGCCTATCGCGCCGATCCGGCCGCCAAGGCCAAGGGCGGCATTGTCCTCCTTCAGGAGATTTTCGGCGTCAATCATCACATCCGCGCGGTCTGCGACCGGCTGGCCGGCGAAGGCTATGCGGCGCTGGCGCCGGCTTTGTTCGACCGCCAGCAGCCGAATTTCGAAAGCGGCTACACACCCGACGAGATCGCCAATGCCCGCAAATTCGTCGCCAATCCGGATTGGGGCGCGATGCTGCGCGACGTGCAGACCTCGATCGACGAGATGAAGAAACAGGGGCCGGTGGCCATCATGGGCTTCTGCATGGGCGGCACCATTTCGTTTCTCGCCGCCTGCAAGCTCAACGGCCTCTCGGCCGCGGTCTGCTATTACGGCGGCCAGATCGTCAAGAACGCCGACGAGAAGCCCAAAGTGCCCGTGCAGATGCATTTCGGCGAGAAGGACGCTTCGATCCCGATGACCGATGTCGATCTGATCAAGGCCAAGCTGGGCGGCGATTGCGAAATCTATGTCTATCCCGACGCGCAGCACGGCTTTCACTGCGACGAGCGCGGCAGCTACAACGCAGCCGCCGCCAAGCTCGCCTGGGAGCGCTCGATGGCGTTCCTGGGCAAGAACGTGAAGTAAACGGGAAAGCCGCTGTCGGTCATCAGATTGTTGTTCTGATGACCGGCCTCCGATTCAGAACCAGCGTTCCTGAACCTGCACGGTGTCGCCGGGGCAGATCGGATAGGTGATCGGCACTTCGAAGCGATAGGTGCCGCCGGCGAAATTGCGGCTGATGGTCATCGTTCTGTGGTAGCCGCGCGGCGTGAAGCCTCCGGCAATCGCCACCGCGGTCTCCACCGTCATGTTGGCGACATAGGGATATTGGCCGGGCTGCGTCACCTCGCCGAGGATGAAGAACGGCCGGTAGGCTTCGACTTCGACCGCGACATGCGGTTCGCGGATGAAGCCTTGGCGCAACTGGTCGGAGATCCGCGCCGACAATTGACTGGTCGTCAGTCCGCGCGCGGCCACCGTGCCGATCAGCGGCATGTCGATATGGCCGGAGGCGTCGACCACATAGGAATTGGTCAGGCCGTCCTGGCCGAACACAACGACGCGCAGCCGATCGCCGGAATCGAGCGTGTAGCCGCCTTGCTGGAACGGCGCGCCGAAACCGGGCGGCGCCATCGCGGGATTGACGACAGCGGGAGTAACGAACGGACCGGGGCCGGTCATGGCTGCCGGTATCGGTGCCGGCATTGGCGCGACTATGGGCGCAGGCATCGGCGGCGGCGCCATCATGGCGACCCGGGTCGGCGGGATCGGCGTCGGCGCGGTGGCATAGGGTGCCCCCGAGCCGAAGAATCCGCGATAGCCGGGAGCCATAGGAGCAGGAGCCATGGGAGCGGGAGCTGCCGCCGCGACGGGGGCTGCGGTCGCGCCATAAATGACATTATCGACGCCTTGTGGGGCTGGCGCGGCGGCAAATGGGACGCGCGGCTGGTACGCGCATCCGGCCGCGGCGCAGGCCACGGCGCAAATCAGCAGAATGGTGCGGGTGACCCGCATACGCGCAATCCGACTCCGTGACCGAACCCAGGAGCCGATTAACGCCAGTTATGGTTAATAATCCCTCACCGGTCGGAACCCGCTGTGGCGGCTAAGTCGTGGTGCGGGCGTTATTTGTGGCCGATGTTGTGGGGGCTGCCTTTGCGGTTGTCGCTCAGCCAGTCGGCGGCGGCGAGAATCAGCATGACGAGAGCGAAGACCAGCGGGAAACCCATCACCCAGATGAGCTTCGACGTGTCGGGCTCTTTTTCAAGATCGAAATACCACGCCAGCGCGTCAACCGCGGCGATGCCGACGACCGAGCCGAGCAGCTTCTGCTTCAGCGCGCCGAAATCGACCTGAGTTAGTCCTTCCGGCCAGTCCGGATGGTCGGACGCATCGATTCTGCGGATGAAGTTCTCATAGCTCGAGAAAATGACAATGAGGATGAGATTGGCGGTGAGCGCCAGATCGACCAGATTCAACACACTGGTGACGACATCGTGCCAGTTCGTCATCGGCGTCTGAACGATCAGCAGGAACAAATCGCCGAAGAAACGGTACATCAGCACGAAGAGGCACAGCAGAAGACCGAGCAGAAACGGCGCCAGCAGCCAGCGGCTGAAGAAAATCGACGCCTGGATGTAGCGTCCGTCGGGCCAGCGCATGAAACCCCCCAAGAAAATGCGGACAAGGAAATGCGGACAATGCCGCCGAATCGACGCCGCCAAAGTAGCGCGGCTTCGTGCCATCCGCACCCTCGGCGCGTAACGCAGTCGTTGACGGCGCCAAAAGCGGCCTTGGCGACGGCTTTTCCCGGCCACTTTTGCCGCTTATGGTGGCCAGCTGCCGCTCGATTCGGCAAGCAACCGGCTTGGAGGGTGCCCCTCATGTCTCGCCTGATGTCTCCCGCGATGTCTCGCATGTTTCTGTTGGTTTGTGCGCTGGGAGGCGCCGTCGCTATGTCGGCCGGCCCGGCGCTGGCGCAGCAACCCGCGGCGCCGCCGGCGGCCGCTGCGGTCTCGACGGCAACGCTGCCCTATGGTCCGCCGGTGACGCTCGATCAGGCCAAGCGCGCCATGGCCGCCGCCGAGCTCGAAGCAATGAAGAATTCCTGGCAGGTCGCCATCGCTATTCTCGATAGCGGCGGCAACCTGGTGATGTTCCACAAGATCGACAATACCCAGCTCTCGGCCAGCGAAGGCGCCGAAGGCAAGGCGCGCACTTCGCTGCAGTTCAAGCGGCCGAGCAAAGCGCTCGACGACGCCATCGCCGCGGGTGGCGGCGGCATGCGGTTGTTGGCGCTCAAAGACATCACGCCGCTCGAAGGCGGCATTCCGCTGGTCGCCAACGGCGCCATCGTCGGCGCCATCGGCGTTTCCGGCGCGTTGTCGGCGCAGGATGCACAAGTCGCCAAGGCGGGCGCCGATACGCTGGCCAAGCCGGGGATGTAGCGTCTTCCGGATTGCCGCCCGCTCCTCAGGATGACGGACTGATCGCCGCTTTCATTGCTGTCGCCGCGGCCGCATAGCCGCCGCGGGCGCCGTCGACGAAATGCACGTGATCGCTGCGTACCGGCGACGGCGTGAAGCAAGTCATCATCGCGGCGTCCTGGCGGAACGATCCATAGCGCGCGATGCCTGTCGCGGCGGCGAGCCGCTGTTCGAGCGCGTCGGCGAGCTCGGGCGTGCAATCCAAAATCATGCGCAGCCCGTCGTCGTATTTGCGGTAGTCGGAATTCTCCACGACTTGCCGCCTATAGCGCGCCGGGACAAAAGGCCCGATCGGGCGGCCGGCGCGCATGATGAGAAAATAAAGCAATGTCCGCGCCAGCACGGCGGCGCGCCGCTGCAGCCAGCCGCCCGGCGCGGTGTGTGTTTCAAGCGCGACGCCTTGCGGTGGCCAGCCGAGCTTCGGACCAAGCGCCGGCACCGGCCGCCCGGCATCGGGACTGGCTTCGGCCAGCGCCACGATTTCCTCGGTCAGCGTGCGGAAGGCCGCCGGATCGGCGCCGGGCATGGGCAGCACGATCAGCGACAGGATCAGGCCCTGCGCGGCGCGGAATTCCTCGAAGCGGCACGACAGGCCGGTGAGATCGGGCCAGGTGCCCGGAGGGGCGGGGGCGACGGCGAATTTGCCGCGCTTCACCGCGCCGTCGGCCCAGGCGAGCCCGCCGCCGGAAAACATCGCATAGGACAAATTCTCCGACGGCGCATAGCGCGCCACGCGCACGTCGACGCCTTGCGCGCGAACGGCGGCGAGGGGAATCAGCGCAACGCGCAAAGTCAATCCAAGCTCCGAATTCGCCCACGCCGCCGTCGCCGCCAAAGCCTCTCTCGCAATCTCGGTATCGCGCGGTGAAACCGCGAAGCTCGCGCCGTCGCCGCCGAATACGAAGGGAAATTCGCGGCCGCCGAGCGCATTGGTCAGCGCCGCGATCACGGCCGCGCCCGCCATATTGACCGCCTTGTAGCGCTTCTCGGCAATCGCCTTGGTCGACTGTACGACGTCGGCAATGCCGACCGTCCAGTCATCCGGCAACGGCGTGTACTGCGCCGCGTCCATCAAGCTGCGGAACCCGCGCCGGATGGGGACGGTCGAGTAGAAGACGTCGGTGGAATCGGCCATGCGCGTCGCTCGCTTGGGCACGATGAAGATACGGACGAGCATCTATCAGGTTTCGAGCCTGGTGGGATAATCAGCTCCACGGCGCCGTCAGCCACACCACGAGGCCGGCGTCCCACAGCACCAAGCCGGCGATGGCGCCGATGAGTGCGCCCCACAGGCGATGCCGCCGCCAGGCGATGGCGCCCAGTATGGCGCCGAGGATGAGGCCGGGGATGCCGACGAAGAGCGCGATTTCCGCCCAGTCGAGCGGTCCCCAGTCGAGGCGGATGTCGGACATTGGAGTTTCTTGGGAGCTTCTTGGTTGTCGGGTCGTCCGGTCGACAGGGTACTAAAACTTCAAGGTTCCCGCAGTTTTCTTTCACGCCGGGCGGGCCGAACCTAGCCGGCCGCCGAATGAACCGGTCAATTCCCGCTGACGTCTAATGGTTTTGAGAGCGCCTGCGGCCGCTCAAATCGGCGCGCGCGTTGATTGCCATTTGAATTGCCTTCAGGATTTACGTCGGGAATGCCGCAACAGCGGAGCGAGCGATGTCGAGCTCAAAGATTCTTTATCGTGCGCTGATGTTCGGCGCCGCGGTCGTTCTTTATGCCGCCGCCGGCATGGCGCTCGCGGCCTATGGTGCCGAAATCCCCAAGCCCGTCGCCGGCAAGGTTGTTCATTTCCCGGACGGCACATGGAGCGGCCTGCCGCAAACCGGACCCAATGGCAAAGTGCGGCAATGCGTGATGATTGCCGTGCGGCCTCGCGCCGCCGGCACCGACGGCAGGATCGATACCGATTTCAGCGTCGACATCAGCGCCGGCGCCGGTCTCGCTTTCGGGGTAAGTGACGACAAGCTGCCTGCCGAACCGATCCTGGACGACGAGGCCGAGGTCATTCTCGACGGCAAGGCGTTTCCGGCCGTCGCCTTTACGATCGCCGGCACCAACAACAAGCTCGCCTTTCATCCGGGCGATGCCGCGGCCGTGTTTGGGGCGCTCAAGAACACCGCGATGGTGCAGTTGCGCGCCGACAGCGGCCGCCTCGACACCGGGCCCATCGTGCTGGCGATGCACGACGACAGCTATTCATGGCTCAAGCAATGCGGCACCCAGTTCAAGATCGCGCTCGATAAGCCGACTGATCCCGACGCGCCGGTTTTGCCGGTGGCGTATCCGCGTTCGCCCGAGATCGGCCCGTCACAGCCGACGCCGGCCGGTCCGCCCGGCATCGAGGACAAGCGCAAGATCAGCGGCTGGGATGCGTCAGAGCTGCGCGGCGATGACGGCCGGGTGCAGGCCTGCATGATCCGGCAGCATTACGGCGAAGGCGGACCGCAGCCGCACCGAATAGCGACCTTCCTCATCGTCAGCCGCACGAAAGGGCTCACGATGCTGCTGAAGGACTCGGCGCTGCACCTGCCCGGCGGCGCAACTATCGACGCGACACTCAAGCTCGACGACAAGCCGTTCACTGGCTTCCTGGCGCAGGTCGAAGGCGCCGACGAGATCGCGATCTTCCCCGATCACGGCGCCGCATTGGCTACCGCGCTCGGCGACGGCGTCAGCGCGCATTTCGATGCGACCAAGATCGAGACCGTGGACTTCCCTGTCGTTGCCGGCGTCGTGCCGTGGCTGCGCGCCTGCTCGAACCGCTGGGGCCTTAGCTTCGAGTCGAACGTCAAAGGATAATGAACCGCGCGCCGGCTTAGCTCTTTTTGCCCTAGTTTTTCTTGCCCCAGGTGCCGGGCTTGGCCTGGCTGTGCATGTCGGCGAACGGCGAAACCGGCGCGGCGCCGCCTTTCTTCTTGTTCTTGTCCTGCTTCGGTTTCTTCTTCTCTTTGTTGCTTCGCGCCTGACCTTTGGCCATGGTGCCCTCCGAGTTTGCGGTGTGTGATTCTGTGCGAACGGCGCAATTCTAACCCATCGGCCGTGCAAAGTACGAGTGGAATGCGCGGACGCTCAGCGCTGGCGCGGCTTGAAACCGCCGTGCATGCCGGGACGGCCGAGTGTCGAGCGCGGGCCGGAGCCCTTCCCAGGAATCGACTCCACGCCCGGCCCCATCTCGTCGAGACTCGGCTTGCGCGGCGCATTGCGTTTGTCGCCGGGCCGATGCGGCGCGACTTCGTGATAGAGCGCGATGCCCATTTCATCGAGTGCCGGTTTGTGGACTTTGCTCCCGCTGTCGCGCTGCGCGCCGCGGCGCGACGGGCCACCTTTGGCGCGAGAGGGCGGCGCGACGATCTTCGCCGTCGGATCGTCGGTCACTGCGAGCTCGGTGGCACGCAGGCGCTTGATCTCGTCGCGCAGCCGCGCCGCTTCCTCGAAGTCGAGATCAGCTGCGGCGGCGCGCATGCGGGTTTCGAGGTCGGCAAGCACCGCCTCGAAATTGTGGCCGATGGTGGCGGCGTCCTCGAATTCGCCGGCTTCGCCGGCGCCGGCCGCGATCAGCACGTGGTCGCGCTCATAGACGCTGTTGAGGATGTCGCCGATGCCCTTGCGGACGCTCTCCGGCGTGATGCCGTTCTCGATATTGTAGGCTTCCTGCTTTTCGCGGCGGCGCGAGGTCTCGGCCATGGCGCGTTCCATCGAGCCGGTGACGTGGTCGGCGTAAAGAACGACGCGGCCGTCGATATTGCGCGCGGCGCGGCCGATGGTCTGCACCAGGCTGGTCTCGCTGCGCAGAAATCCTTCCTTGTCGGCGTCGAGAATGGCGACCAGCGCACATTCCGGAATGTCGAGGCCCTCGCGCAACAAATTGATGCCGACCAGCGCATCGAAGGCGCCCAAGCGGAGGTCTCGAATAATTTCGATGCGTTCAATGGTGTCGATATCCGAATGCATGTAGCGCACGCGGATGCCCTGCTCGTGCAGGTATTCGGTCAAATCCTCGGCCATGCGCTTGGTCAGCACGGTAACCAGCGAACGGTAGCCCTGTTGCGCCACCTGCCGCACTTCGCCGACGAGGTCATCGACCTGGGTGCGCGCCGGCCGCACATCGACCGGCGGATCGATCAGGCCGGTCGGGCGGATCACCTGCTCGGTGAACACGCCGCCGGATTCGTTAAGTTCCCACGAACTCGGCGTCGCCGAGACGGCCATCGTCTGCGGCCGCATCGCGTCCCATTCCTCGAAGCGCAACGGCCGATTGTCCATGCAGGAGGGCAGGCGGAAACCGTATTCGGCCAACGTGGCCTTGCGCCTGAAGTCGCCGCGATACATGCCGCCGAGCTGCGGCACGGTGACATGGCTCTCGTCGACGAAGACCAGTGCATTGTCCGGAACATATTCGAACAAAGTCGGCGGCGGCTCACCGGGCTTTCGCCCGGTGAGATAGCGCGAATAGTTTTCGATGCCGGCGCAGGCGCCGGTCGCCTCCATCATTTCGAGATCGTATATGGTGCGCTGTTCGAGGCGCTGCGCTTCAAGGAGGCGGCCCGTGGCATTGAGCTGTTCGAGCCGCTGCCGCAGTTCGAGCTTGATGCCGGAAATGGCCTGCAGCAGCGTCGGCCGCGGCGTCACATAGTGCGAATTGGCGTAGATTTTGACGAATTCGAGTTCGTCGGTCTTCTGCCCGGTCAGCGGATCGAATTCGTGGATCGATTCCACCTCGTCGCCGAACAGCGACACCCGCCAGGCGCGGTCTTCCAAATGCGCCGGAAAAATTTCGATGGCGTCGCCGCGCACCCGGAACGAGCCGCGGAAGAAATCGCCGCCGGAGCGCTTGTATTGCAGCGCCACCAGGTCGGACAGCAATTGGCGCTGGTTGAGCTTCTCACCGCGCTTGATGGTGAAAGTCATGGCCGAATAGGTCTCGACCGAGCCGATACCGTAAATGCAGGACACCGAGGCGACGATCACGACGTCGTCGCGTTCGAGCAGCGCCCGCGTCGCCGAATGGCGCATGCGGTCGATCTGCTCGTTGATCGAGGAATCCTTCTCGATATAGGTGTCGGTGCGCGGGATATAGGCTTCCGGCTGGTAATAATCGTAATAGGAAACGAAATATTCGACCGCGTTGTCGGGAAAGAAATTCCTGAACTCGCCGTAGAGCTGCGCCGCCAACGTCTTGTTGGGCGCGAGGATCAAAGCAGGCCGCTGCGTCTGCTCGATCACCTTGGCCATGGTGAAGGTCTTGCCGGAGCCGGTGACGCCAAGCAGAACTTGCGTGCGATCGTTGCGCCGCACGCCTTCGACCAATTCCTTGATCGCCTGCGGCTGATCGCCCTTCGGATCGAAATCGGACTTGATGACGAGCTGGCGGCCGCCTTCGGATTTTTCCGGCCGCGGCGGCCGGTGCGGCATCCAGATCTTGCCTTCATCCTCGCGGAATTCGGCGCGGCCCTCGCGCAGGAGCGTCTCGAGCGCCTGCATCGAGGCGGTGACGCCAAGCGTCAACGGCTGCGGCGACGGACGGTGGCGCTTCTCGCGCTGGCGCTCGAAAATTTCGGCCAGTTCGTCGCGATCGTTGGTCGACGCTTGGGTCGGCTCTTCCGGCGTAGTTTCCAGAGATTGCCCGATCAACGGCTTGCTCGGATCGCCGCCGCCATAGCCGAGCGCTTCGGCCAATTCCGGATCGATATCGGTCGGGCCCTTGGCCGCATAACCTGATTGCGGCCGCTCGTTGAACCCGTGCTGGGTCGACTTTCGCGCCTTGTGCGCATTGGAGAAGTCGCGGCGCCGGTCGAAGGAATTGTCCGGCGGCTGTTGCAGGCTGCTCCGTTCCCCGCGCTTCTCCTCGTCGATCCCCGTCTGCGAGCCAACGCCGGCGCGGCCCTGGCCGATGGCCGGGTTCAAAAGTTCCGCCAATGACGGATCGAGCACGGGCGTTTCCGGCCGCGCCGCCTTGGCGCGGGTCTGCTTCGCCGGGTCTTTCTTGGAGTGCTTGGCCGGGTGTCGGGGCTCGGGGCGCTTCGCCATGCGCCCAATATGGGTCGAGTCCCGACGCGAGAAAAGCGGGGCGTCTCGTCCTGCTGCCACGGCGTTGTTCGCAGCGTCATTCCGGATTGCCGCGCGGCGGCAGATCCGGAATCCATAACCCCCTGCGCTGGGACTATGGATTCCGGGTTTCTCGCTTCGCTCGGCCCCGGAATGACGACCTATTCGAGCTTGATCCCGGCGCGCTGGATCACGTCGCCCCACTTCTTGTATTCCGACGCAATCAGCGCGGCGAATTCGTCCGGCGTGCCGCCGGCGACGTCGTCGCCGATCTGCGCGATCTTGCTTTTGAAGGCGTCGGATTGCAGCGCCGTGTTCGCCGCGGCGTTGAGTCTGTCGATGATCGGCTTCGGCGTGCCGGCCGGCGCGATGACGCCGGTCCAGGTCGGCGCGGCATAGCCGGGGACACCGGCTTCGGCGACGGTCGGCAGATCGGGGAAGGCGGGCGAGCGGCGCTCGCCGGTGACCGCCAGTGGCCGCACCTGGCCGGATTTGGCAAAGGGCGCGATCGAATTCAGGCTCTCGAACATCACCTGCACCCGCCCTGCCATCAGATCGCTGATCGCCGCTGCGCCGCCTCTGTAGGGCACGTGAACGATGGTGGTGCCGGTCATGTATTTGAACAGTTCGCCGTCGACATGGCCGGGTGAGCCGTTGCTCGACGATGCGTTGTAGAGCTTGCCGGGATTGGCCTTGGCAAAATCGATCAGCTCTTTGACGGAATGAATTTCCGTCACCGGCGACACCGCGAGCAGCATCTGGCCGCGCGTGACGATGACGATCGGCGCGAAGTCGTGCTCGACATCGTAAGGCAGCGGCTCGACCAGGTGCGATGTCAACGCCAGCGCGCCGATCGGCGCCATGCCGAGCGTGTAGCCGTCGGGCGGCGCCTTGGCGACGACGTCCATGCCGACAGTCAGCGCGCCGCCCGGGCGATCGTCGACGATCACGGTCTGGCCGAGCGCGTCGCCGAAGGCGGCGCCGAAAATACGCGCCAGCGTGTCGGTGGCGCTGCCCGCGGCCTGCGGCACCACAAGATGAATCGGCCGGTCGGGAAATTCAGCGGCCGCCGGGCTCGCGAAGGCACACATCGCGAGCAGAGCGAACAAACTCAAACAGCGCATTTCAGGATTGCTTTCGAAATTTCACTCGGTGTTCCGAAATAAAGCTCTTACCGGCGAGGAAAATTGTTGCCTCGGGGGGCTAGCCCATTCGGCGTCCCCGGTAGAATCCCTTATTCGTCGTGTTCTGCTTAATATTCGCGGTGTCGCCTTCTTCGGCGGCGTTATGATGCTTTTCGGTCGGCTTGACCGATTTGTTCTCCGCAGCCTCGGAGTTGATCGCTTTGTTTATTTTACCCGAATTGGCAGGGCCTTTGTTGCTCCGGTTGCCTGGAGGAACGGGCGGCATATTGCTTGACATGATTGCTGACCTCGGTTGAGCGCCTGAGCGCCGTATGGAATTAACACTGCGCAGGCAATTTCGTTGCCGTCAAATCCGTTGCCGGGTCTAGAACCCGTGCACGGCCTGCGTCACGTGCTCAACCTCGGGCGGCGAGGCGAAGCAGTGCGCGACGAGCTTGCGCCATTCCTGAAAATCGGCGGAGCCGCGGAAATCGACGGTGTGGTTTTCGATCGTCGTCCATTTGACGAACAGCCTATAGCGCGAAGACTTTTCGATCGAGCGCTGCAGTTCCATGCCGCTGCAGCCTTTGGCGCGCTTGAACAGCGGCGCCGCGCTTTTCACGCCGGCCTCGAATTCCGCTTCCATTCCCGGCTTGACGTCGATCTGCGCGATTTCGAGCACCATGTTCCACCTTTTGCCTTGTCCTGCAGGTGTCGCCGCGATGCGCGAATTTCGTGCCGCGGTCAAGTTGGCGGCGCTAGAAGTCAGCGCGACGCTGGAAACACGACCGGGGAGGGATGATCGGACGCCGTTTCGCGGTCGCCGGCCGTTTCAAAATGCGCATCAGCAGGAAACTGGCGAAGGCCGGCACGATCAAGGCCGGCCCCGGAATATGATATTGCCCGAAGATCATCTGAATAAGCGGCAGCCAATAGACCAGCTTGGCCAGCGTCTGGCCGAGCGTATCGAGCTTGCCGGAGGCGAGCAGCATGACGGCAAGGCAGGTGACGGCCAAGGTATCGTAAGACAACAAATACGGCACGGCGCAAATCGAGCAGGCAAAGAACAGCGCGTTGCGCAATTGCGGATCGGCGTCGCGGCGGCATCTGAAAACAAAGAATGCGGCCGCGATCGCGCCTGTCGAAAACACGGCCTGCACCGCCATTGCCACCGCATAGCTCGCGCCGGTGCCGCGCACATTCATGAAGATCGTCGGATAATACGGCGTGCCGATCAGGCTCGGATCGGACAACACGATATTCTGCGCCGGCAGGCCTTTTTGCACGAAGTCGATCCAGACCTGGGGTCCGAATAACGCTGTCGTTATGCCGACGAGACAGAGCGCCGTGATGCTCGCCACGGCGAAGACGCGCCAGCGGCCAGATGCGACGAGAATGACGGGAAACAACAGACCGAGCTGCGGCTTTAAGGTCACAAGCCCAATCAGGAGGCCGGCCACCACGGGCTTGCGATCGAGCAGTGCCATGATCGCAAGCAACATCGCCGCGGTGACAAACGAGCTTTGCCCCGAGATCAAACAAAACACGGCGGCCGGCGAGAACAAGATCGCAATGAGCAATCTTTTGTCATCGCGGCCTTGGTCGCGGATCTGACCGCGTAATACCCAGATGAAGAGTCCGAGACCCAGCACGGTCCAGCACAGCAGTGCTGGATCATAGCCGATGCGGCCGAACGGCGCGGCGAGCAGCATGATGCTTGGCGGATAGGACCAGTTCTGTCCCAGATAATCAGGACCGAGCAGCGCCGCCAGCGCATCGTTATAAAGGAGCGGATCGTAGAACCGGCTCGGATCGGGCTGCCAGGCGGCGCGCCCATACATCCAGAAATTCAGGAAATCGCGGCCGACGACCAGCGTAGAGCCATCGCGCGGGAACGGCGCGACCCACGACATTTTCCAGATGTAAAAGATTGCGGTCAGGCCGGCGAAAGCGCTGCCGGCGATGACCAGCACCCGGATGGCGCCATTGTCGTCTGGAGAAACCGCTGCGGTCGTGGCGGCCATCGCTGCCATATTCAGGTCCGAGGAAAGGGCTGCGGCGAACTATGACGGCGCGGCGTTGTCATTTCCTTACTGGAATCCCAGCCGTGCGAAGCCCGAAGGCCTGGTCAGCGCTGCCACTGCGGCTGCGGCCCTTTCGGCAGCCTGCCTTGAAGCGCTAAACTGGGCGCCCACATAGATTTCTGCGACCCTCAATCACGCACAGGCAAATCATGATCGACGTACATTATTGGACCACGCCGAACGGTCACAAGGTAACGATTTTCCTCGAAGAAGCCGCCCTGAAGTACAAGATCATTCCGGTCAATATCGGCAAGGGCGAGCAGTTCAAGGCCGACTTTCTGACGGTCTCGCCGAACAACCGCATTCCGGCCATTGTCGATCACGATCCGCCCGGCGGCGGTAAGCCGATCTCGGTGTTCGAGTCCGGCGCCATCCTGGTCTATCTCGCCGAGAAGACCGGCAAGTTCATTCCGAAAGACATTCGCGGGCGCGTCGCGGCGCTGGAATGGCTGTTCTGGCAAATGGGCGGGCTCGGCCCGATGTCGGGCCAGAACAATCACTTCAGCAATTACGCCACCGACAAGATCCAATATGCGATGGACCGCTATCGCAACGAGGTGAATCGTCTTTACGGCGTGATGAACACGCGTCTCGCCGATCATGAATATCTCGCCGGCGAATATTCGATCGCCGACATGGCTTGCTATCCGTGGGTGGTGCCGTGGGAGCGCCAGGGCCAGAAGATTTCTGACTTCCCGCATCTCAATCGCTGGTTCGATGCCATCGCGAAGCGGCCGGCGGTGGTGAAAGCTTATGAGTGGACGCCGAAGATCAACCCGGGCCAGGGCGGCATCCGCACCGCCGAAGAGCGCGCGATTCTGTTCGGTCAGACGTCGCAATCGGTGACGGCGGCGGCCGCGGCGCAGAAGTAAAGAGCTTCCTCCCCCGCGATAGCGGGGGAGGAGATTTCTAATCCTGCCGCACGATCACATGCGTGCCGACCTGCACGCGGCCGTAGAGGTCGATCACGTCATCATTGACTAGCCGGAAGCAACCCGACGACACCGCCTGTCCGATCGTCTCCGGCGCATTGGTGCCGTGGATGCGATAGACGGTATTGCCGAGATACATCGCGCGCGCGCCGAGCGGATTGCCCGGGCCGCCGGCCATGAAGCGCGGCAGATAAGGCTGACGCTCGATCATTTCCGGCGGCGGATGCCAATCCGGCCATTCGGCCTTGCGGCTGATCTGCAGCAGGCCCTGCCACGTAAAGCCGTCGCGGCCGACGCCGATGCCGTAGCGCAGCGCATGCGTCTCGTCCTGGATCAGATAAAGATGGCGCTCCTGGGTGTCGATGATGATCGTGCCCGGCGGCTGCAGCGAACGGTAGAGCACCAATTGCTTCTGGAATTCCTCCGGAAGACTGGCGTTGTTGCCGTGGTCGACGCCGGGGTCAACGTCGGGCGCGGTCACCGGATACTGGTAGACCGCTGCACTCGAATGCGGACCCGGCTGAGCCGGCACCTGTGCCGAAATCAGGCACAACAGGACCGCGCCGATCCACGGAACCAGGCTGCGAAAGCTTGCCATTCGTCCCACCCTCATTGTGCAGCCGCTGTCCCGCGCTATTCTGCTGCGGATAGAGGCCCCCTTCAACTGCCGTTAACTAATGGCTGGGCTGCCAAACACTGTCCAATCACTTGTAAGGCGGCCCAGCAGCCGCAGCTACGGGGTAGTATCCTGGTGCCTGCGACGCGTCGCGACGCGTCGTCTCACTGCGAGGCGCCACCGAAATAGCCGGCGATCTTCCAGCCGCTGCCATCTTTGGCATAGCACATCTGATCGCTGCCGAGCGGCGAGACCAGTTGCGCGTCGGCATAGCCGGTTTTGCCGTCCGGCGCCGCGATGTGCAGGAACAGCGGATCGTTCGGGTTGGCGCCCTGACCGGTATCGGCCAGCACGCGCACCAGATAGAGACCGAGTTTCTCGACCACCGGCGAATCCGGCTTCGCCGTCTGGTGCAGTTCGACGCCATCTTTGTTGGCATAGCCCCATTCCGACGGATCGGTTCCGGTCGCCTTACCGAGCGCTTCCAGCTTCTGCGAATCGACAGCCGGATCGGCCGGCGCGCAGAACACGCCTTTCTGCTGCGGCGATTCGGTGGCCGTTGGCTCATTGGCGAAGCCGGCCAGCGTGTCCCAGCCCGAGCCGTCTTTGGCATCGAGGCCGATCGCCTTGGCGAGATTGTCGATGCCGGATTTATGCGGGTCGGCGAGATCCTTATCCTGCACCCAGAAGAAATTCTGCGCCACGAGTTTGGCGAGCGCGGCGCGATCCTTTTTTGCGGCCACATCGGCAAGCTGTTTGCGCAGCGCCACAAAGCCCGGATCGGTCAGCGGCCCCGGCGGCTTCACGGCCACGGGCTGATACGGCTTGATCGGCGCCGCCGGCGGCGGCGTCAGGTTCGGCAGTCCCGGCTGCTGCGCAAAGCCTGACATCGGCAGAAGCATCACGGCGGCAAACCCAAAGGCAAGACCAAAAGCTGAGGCGATAAGCGGACGGCGCATCGAAAATTCTCCCGGTTGAATCTGGGCGCAATAACGTCAGCGTTATAGGCGAATTGCGACGGTCATGCGGCAGCCGGCCGCACCCTTTGGGCCTTCCATTCCGGCACTCCGCTCCGGCCGGGAACAGCGACCCGGGCCGAAATGTTGTCGGTGCATCCGGCGACACTGTATTTCGGTATTCGATCGCTTTTCCCCTCCATGACCAAGCAGGGTCCCATGCCAGCGCTGATCGCCTCGCCCTATGTGTTTCCCATTTTGCTCCTGATCGGCTCCAACGCCTTCATGACCACGGCGTGGTACTGGCATCTGCGCTTCAAAGAGGTGCCGTTGTGGCAGGTCATTCTCATCAGCTGGGGCCTGGCCTTCTTCGAATATTGTCTCGCCGTGCCGGCCAACCGCTACGGCAGCGCTGCTTACTCGCCAGCACAGTTGAAGACCATCCAGGAGGTGGTCACGCTGTCGGTCTTTGCAGTGTTTTCGGTGGTCTATCTGCAGCAGTCGATCACGTGGAATCACGTGGTCGGATTCGCGCTGATCGCAGGCGGCGCGTTCTTCGTGTTTCGCGCGCCGCTCTAGGAATTTTTGTGGAACATGATCTTATCCGAAAACCGGTACCCACTTTTCGGGATCATGCTCTATTCCGCCGCCTGCATGGCGGCGGCGTCGATGAAGCCGCCAGCCTGGCGCCGCCATAGCGCGGCGTAATGGCCGTTCAATGCGATCAGTTCGCGGTGGGTGCCTTGTTCGATGATGCGGCCGTGATCGAGCACGACGAGGCGATCCATCTGGGCAATGGTCGAGAGCCGGTGGGCGATGGCGATCGCGGTCTTGCCTTCCATCAGCGTGCCGAGCGAGGCCTGGATCGCCGACTCGACTTCGCTGTCGAGCGCCGAAGTCGCTTCGTCGAACACCAGGATCGGCGCGTCTTTGAGGATTACCCGCGCAATGGCGATGCGCTGGCGCTGGCCGCCGGATAGTTTGATGCCGCGCTCGCCGACATGGGCGTCGTAGCCGCGGCGGCCGTGCCAGTCTTCGAGATCGGGAATGAACTCGTCGGCATGCGCGAGCTTGGCGGCGCGCGCGATCTCAGCGTCGGTCGCATCGGGCCGGCCGTAGCCGATATTGGCGCTGATCGAGCGGTGCAGGAGTGACGTGTCTTGCGTCACCACCGAAATCTGCGCCCGGAGCGATTCCTGGGTCAGATGCGAGATGTCCTCGCCGTCGATGAAGATCGCGCCGCCTTCGAGGTGAAAGAAGCGCAGCAACAGATTGACCACGGTCGATTTGCCGGCGCCGGAGCGGCCGACCAGGCCGATCTTCTCCCCGGGCGCGATCGTCAGGTTGAAATCTTTGAGCACGCCGGTCTCGCGGCCATAGCCGAAGGTCACGTTCTTGAATTCGATGCGGCCCGACTTCACTGTGAGCGGCCGGGCATGCGCCGGGTCGGGCAGCTGCAGCGGCCGTGCAATGGTCAGCATGCCCTCCTGGACCACGCCGATATCTTCGAAAATTTCGGTGACGCGCAGCGCGATCTGGCGCGACATATTGGTGAGCTGCAGACTGAGCGGCAGCACCATGGCGATGGCGCCGACCTCGATCTTGCCGAAGCGCCACAACAGCAGCGCCAGCGCCCCCGACCCGGCGATCAGCAGCGCGTTGAGCATGTCGAGCGTCGCGCCGAACACCGTCAGCAGGCGCTGCGAGGCGGTGAACAGATCGACATGGCGGTCGACGGCGTCGCGCACATATTGATCCTCTTCGCGGGCGCGCGCGAAGAGCTTTACGGTGAGGATATTGGTGTAGCTGTCGACGATGCGTCCGGTCAGTTCCGAACGCGCGATGGAGCTGATCTTCGAGCGCTCGCGTATCCGCGGCACGAGAAAATAAAGCAGCGCGGCATAGCCCGAGAACCACAACAGGATCGGCACGGCGAGCCAGCGCTCGGCCGAAGCCGTGAGCGCAATCGCCGACACGCCATAGACGATGATGTACCAGACCGCGCTGATCGTCGCGGTCAGCGTCGAGCGTACCGACGGCGCGGTCTGCATGACGCGATTGGAAATGCGGCCGGCGAAGTCGTCCTGGAAGAAGGCCCAGCTCTGCCGCACCACGTGCCAATGCGCTTGCCAGCGCACCAGGCCGGTGAACGGCGCCGCCAGCGCCTGGTTATTGACGAGGTAGCGCAGCAGCATCACGCCCGGCCGCACGACCAGGACGACGACGGCCATGCCGAGAAGCCACGGCCAACCCTCGGCGAAGAATCGGTCTGCCGGCATTTTGGTGACCATGGTGACGACGCGGCCCATGAACCACGGCACCGCGCTGTCGCTCAGCGCCATCAGCAATTCGATCACGAACAAGGCCGCAAACAGCCACTTCGCCTGCCGGGCAAAGTGCCACAGGAAGGCGATCAGGCCTGCCGGCGGTTCCGGATGTTCCGGCGTCGCGGTCGGCGTCAGGAAGCGTTCAAATTTTGCGAACATTTGCGGATGGTTACAGGCCGCATATAGGCGGCGTCAATGAAAGCTCCAAGAGGGCGTAGAGAGGGCCTGCCAAGGAAGCGGACCGAGAGGGTCCGCACGACGTCATGACAGTGCTTCTGACCTATTAGCGCGCATGGCCTCGTGTCATCGTTGCGGGGCAAAAAGAAGAAACGCTAAAAGTGCACATCGCGGAAACGACAAGAGGGAACCATGAAACGCGGCAGTTTCATCGGTGCGCTCATCGTTCTTCTGGCCGGCGCGGCGCTGGCGCAGGACTATCCGTCGCGTCCGATCACCATGATGGTCGGTTTCCCGCCCGGCGGGCCCACCGACACGCTGGCGCGCATCGTCGCCGACGGCATGAAGACGGTGCTCGGCCAGCCGATCGTCATCGAAGATCTCACCGGCGCCGGCGGCACCATTGCCACCAACAATGTCGTCCATGCCAATCCGGACGGCTACACGATCGGCATTGGCAATTGGACGAGCCATGTCGGCGCACCGGCGCTCTATGCTCTGCAATACGATGTGCTGAAGGACTTGCAGCCGATCGCATATCTTTCCGGCGCGCCGCTGTTCATTCTCGGCAAGAACGATCTGCCGCCGCGCAATGTCGCCGAACTGATTTCCTGGGTGAAGACGAAATCGACGCCGAGCGTTTTCGGCACCGTCGGCGCCGGCAGCGCCGCACATATGTGCGGTGTGTTCTTCCAGCAGAAGACCGGCGCGAAATTCCAGTATGTGCCCTATCGTGGCGCGGCGCCGGCGATGCAGGATCTGATGGCGGGCCAGATCGACCTTAGCTGTCTCGATGCGAGTTCGTCATTGCCGAACGTCCAGGCGGGACGGTTCAGGGCTTATGCGGTTATGAACGAAAAGCGCTGGGACAAGGCGCCGGACGTTCCGACCATGATCGAATCCGGCTCGCCCGACCTGACGATCACGTTCTGGCACGGCTTGTGGGCGCCCAAAGGCACGCCGCGGCCGATCGTCGATCGGCTGAGTGCGGCGGCAAGAACCGCCTTGGCCGATCCGGACGTGCGCAAGCGCCTTGATGTCCTCGGCCAGGTGGTCGCCACGCCCGAACAGGCGACGCCCGAAGGCTTGGCGGCGTTTCAGAAAGCCGAGATCGACAAATGGTGGCCGATCATCAAGGCGGCTGACATCAAGACGGAATAAAGCACGATCTCGAAAAGCGGAAATCCGCTTTCGGAAATAATCGTGCTCAACTCATCCGATCAAGAGCGATAGAGAATCTGCATCAGCGGCGCGTGCGCGCTCGCCATGCCGATCGACACCGCGGTCAAGGCCACCACCAGCGAGATTGCAAGCCCAAGGGTAGCGAACAGTTCGATGCCAGCGCGCCGCCGCTTGGCCAATGATTTTTCCAAAGTGGGGGAAGCAAAGCCGATCTTCCCCGAGAGCCCAGTCATGGTCGTGATCCTCGTCGCGGTCCTCTTCGCCAGACGCACGACGTTACGCATCGATCGGCGAATCAGTTTTTGCGTTGCTTACAGATTCGCGCGGGAAGCTGGCGCCGACCCGACGGAACTGGGGCGAAGCCATTGAATAATAGGGGCAAAATCGTGATTTTGGTTAATGCTTCGTTAACGCCGAGCAGTCGCGGAGCAAATTAGTACCGCTGTGTCTTTGCTGTCACGCTTTCGCCAGCGCGGCCGCCGCCGGACGAAATTCCATCGACACATAGCCGGGCTCATTGGCGACACGATCGAGCCAAGCGCGAATCGCCGGGAACGTCGTGAGATCGTAATCGCATTCATGCGCGACATGGGTATAGGCGTAGAGCGCGATGTCGGCGATGGTGTAGCGATCGGCGGCGAAGAAGTCGTGCAGCGCGAGATGCCGCTCCATCACGCCGAGGGCGCGATTGCCTTCTTCCATCCAGTCTTCGAGCGCGTGCTGCTGCAATTCGCGGCCGCCTTTGACCAGCGCCAGCCAGAAATAGGCCGCCCCGATATTCGGTTCGAGACTGTGCTGCTCGAAGAACATCCATTGCAAAATTTCGGCGCGATCGATGCGGTCCTCGGGCGCGAGCGGCGTGCCGCCGGCCAGGTACCAGAGGATGGCGTTGGATTCGGCGAGATAGCGGCCGGGCGCGACTTCAAGAAGGGGCACTTGGCCGTTCGGGTTCTTGGTGAGGAATTCCGGCGTGTGACTTTCGCCCTTGAGAATGTCGATCTCGACCAGCCGGTAATGCACGCCGAGCTGCGCCAAGGCGAGCCGCGCCTTGTAGCTATTGCCGGATCGCTGCATCGAATAAAGCGTCAGCATCGCCGCTTCCAAATTTGCCGCTGCCAAATTTGCGGCCGCCAAATTTCCTCGCATCAGAGCGAGAGGGCGGCGTATCGCGCAACTGTTGCGGCCTTACGACGTCAACGCGGCGATGTCGTGGCCGGATTTATGGCCGTGTTACGCGCCGCGGTATTTTCAGCTGCAACTTGGTTGTCCGACGCCACCTCGCTCGGCACTGCGTTTAATGTAGTGGACGCGCCGGAGAATGCCACTGAGAAACCAAATCCGCTGCGCTGCAATATGAGAATAAAAATTGCCAGCATGGCCGGCACGCCGAGTGGAATTAGACTTATTTGAGCAATGCTGCGGGCGACGAGCGGCATCAGCCACAGCACCGCAAGCAAGGTCTTCTCCCACGGTCCGAAGTTGCGGGTGAAACCATCTACCGCGATAAAGGTCATGGCGGGTGCCAGCACCATCATGTCGTAATCGAAGCTGTAAGGCGTCGCGAGAATCGTTGCGAGACACAAAGCCGCGGCCTTGAGCGGATAAGGCGCGGCGCTGCGCCACAGCCAGACCAGAGCCGCGCCGATGCCGAGGATCACCGCGCCCTGCAGGGCATAAGCGAGCGGTATTGGCGCGCCCCACATGCGCGCCCAAGAGAACACGCTCTGGATTTTGTACCAGCCGGTATTGCCTTGTTCGAGCACGACGGTGCGCGTGAACTCGGTCGAGGCAAGAAAGGCGTGCCATACGCCGGCGCCGAACGTGAGCGTGGTGGCGAGCGTCAGCAGCGCAACTGCAATCGCGGCCGAAGCAAAACATTTCCAGCGGCCACTGACCGCGAGGACAAGCGGAATCAGCAAGCCGTATTGCGGCTTGTAGACGAGGAGGCCGAGCAGAAGGCCGGCCACGATCGGGCGGCGGTCGAGCACGACGAGCGCGCCGCCCAAAAGCGCCGCGGTGAGGAAGCCGTTCTGGCCGTGGCCGATATTGATCAGCACCGCCGGGAAGGCGAGAGCGACAAGGGGCCACAGCGGGTCGCGATGTATTGCTCCTCCGCTTTCGGGCGAAAATGCCTTCAGGATCGCGCCGATCGTCAGCAAATAAAGCCCGAGCGTCACCGCCTGCCAGACCGCAAGCGCCAGGCCGTAAGGCATCAAGGCCAGAGCCGCGGCGACGAACAAAAAGAACGGCGGATAGTGCCAGCCGTAGAATTGCGTCGACTGGCCGAAGAGCGCCTGCTCGCGCGCGAATTGCTGCGGCGGATCGAACGGGGCCTGCGGCTTGCCTGCCAGCACATAAGTGCCGGCGGCATAGACATTGGAGAAATCGGTGCCAAGCGGCCGGCCCTGGCGGTCGATGACGCCGTTTGCGGTGACGACCAAAAAAAGGATGGCCGCGGCGGAGGCGATCAGAAGCGCCGTGGCGACGATCCGGATGCGCTCGCGCGTGAGCCAGTCACCGCTCCGCAAGCTTTCGCGCGCCCGGTCCATTTAGGGTTCCTGATGGCCTAATCGGGGCATTAGGCCAGGGCCGCCTTAACGGACTGTTGCGGAAGAGGCGCGACCGCCGGAAATGCCGGATATGTGAGGGTGGAATGCGGGATTAAAGCTTGCCTGCGCAGGCTGCCGCCATTAGGAAAACCGCGGTTATTTAACCCAGGAGAATCGGAGACTCGCAATGGCCTTCATCGCGGACCAGATCATGCGCATCAAGCCGTCGGCTACCATCGCCGTCACGGATAAAGCGCGTGCGCTGAAAGCCGCCGGCCGCGACGTCATCGGCCTGGGCGCCGGCGAACCCGATTTCGACACGCCCGAGAACATCAAGGAAGCCGCGATCAAGGCGATCCGCGACGGCAAGGCGGCGAAATACACCGCCGTTGACGGCATTGCCGAACTCAAGGCGGCCGTGGCGAAGAAGTTCAAGCGCGAGAACGCGCTCGACTATAAGCCGTCGGAGATCATCATCGGCACCGGCGGCAAGCAGGTGCTGTACAACGCGCTGATCGCCACCCTCAATCCGGGTGACGAAGTGATCATTCCGGCGCCCTATTGGGTGAGTTATCCGGACATGGTGCTGCTCGCCGGCGGCACCCCGGTCGAGGTCGTCACCACCATGAAGTCCGGTTACAAGATGCAGCCGGAAGATCTGGAACGGGCGATCACGCCGAAGACCAAATGGATCATCTTCAACTCGCCGTCGAACCCGACCGGCGCGGCCTATACCAAGGACGAGCTGAAAGCGGTCACCGACGTGCTGGTGCGCTATCCGCATGTCCACGTCATGTCGGACGACATGTACGAGCATCTGGTCTACGACAATTTCAAGTTCTATTCGCCGGCGCAGCTTGAGCCACGGCTCTATGAGCGCACGCTGACGGTGAACGGCACGTCGAAGGCCTATTGCATGACCGGCTGGCGCATCGGCTATGCCGGCGGCCCGGAGCAACTGATCAAGACCATGGCGATGATCCAATCGCAGTCGACGTCGAATCCGACGGCGGTGGCGCAATGGGCCGCGGTCGAGGCGCTCAACGGGCCGCAGGACTTCATCCCCAAGCACAACAAAATCTTCAAGGAGCGCCGCGACCTCTGCGTCTCGATGCTCAATCAGGCCAACGGCCTCCAGTGCCCGAAGCCGGAAGGCGCGTTCTACGTCTATCCGTCCTGCGCCGGCACGATGGGCAAGACGGCGCCGAACGGCAAGAAACTCGAGACCGACGAGGATTTCGTCACCGAGCTTCTGGAAGCAGAGGGCGTCGCCGTGGTGCAAGGCACGCCGTTCGGCGTCGGCCCCGCGTTCCGTATTTCGTACGCGACCGCGACTACGGCGCTGGAAGAAGCCTGCACGCGCATCCAGCGCTTCTGCGGCAATCTGCGCTAGGAAACCCGCCCTCTCCCGTGCGGGAGAGGGCATTTCTAAATCTCGCTTGGAAACAGCCGGTATTGCGCGGGGCGCAGGTGCAGCACCTGGCCGATCGCGCAGTGCTGGCTGCGTGGTGCATCCACTTCGATGACGGTCTGCGCGCCGCCGAGCGCCACATCGATGCGGCGCGCCGGGCCGATGCCGTGGATGCCGCGCACTTCGCCGCGCAGGCTGTCGGGTTCGGCATCCGGCAGGATCGTCATGTTGAACGGACGTGCGAACAAGGTGGCGATGCCGTCGGGAGCGCCTTGCGCGTCGAGCCCGACGGAACGGCCTTCGAAATGCACGGCGTTGTTGAGCACGACCACCGGCAGCATGATCGATTCGCCGATGAATTCGTGGACGAAGGCTGTCTGCGGCTCCTCGTAGACCTGCTGCGGCGTGCCGGATTGCTCGATGCGGCCCCTGTCCATGACGACGACGCGGTCGGCGACTTCCATCGCTTCTTCCTGGTCATGGGTGACGAAGATCGAGGTGACATGCATCTCGCTATGCAGTTCGCGCAGCCAGCGCCGCAATTCCTTGCGCACCTTGGCGTCGAGCGCGCCGAACGGCTCGTCGAGCAAAAGAAGCCGCGGCTCGATGGCAAGCGCCCGCGCCAGTGCAATGCGCTGGCGCTGCCCGCCGGAGAGCTGGTTCGGATGGCGGTCGGCAAGCCAGCCGAGTTGTACCAGGCTCAGCAGTTTTTGCACGCGGGCGCGGATCTCCTCTTCGCTCGGCCTCTCGTGGCGCGGCTTGACGCGCAAGCCGAAGGCGATGTTCTCGAACACCGTCATGTGGCGGAACAGCGCATAGTGCTGGAACACGAAGCCGACATGGCGCTCGCCGGCCGAGCGTTTGAGCGCATCCTCGCCGTCGAACAGGACCTGGCCTTCATCGGGCCAATCGAGGCCGGCGATGATGCGAAGGAGCGTCGTCTTGCCCGATCCGGAGGGACCAAGCAGCGCCAGAAGCTCGCCCGAGCGCACCTCGAGATTGACGCGATCGAGCGCCGCGAAGGCGCCGAAGCGCTTGCTCACATCAGTGGCGGAGATTTTCACGGCTTTACTCCTGCTGCAGACGTGCTTCGAGCACGATCTTGATGACAAGCGTGACGATGGCCAGAAGCGCGAGCAACGAAGCGACCGCGAAGGCCGCTGCGATCTGATAACCGTCATAAAGCGCTTCGACCTGGAGCGGTATGGTCAGCGTCTGGCCGCGGATATGGCCGGACACCACCGACACCGCACCGAATTCACCCATGGCGCGGGCGTTGCAGAGCAAGACGCCGTAGAGCAGCGCCCATTTGATGTTCGGCAGCGTGACGCGGAAGAAGGTCGTAAGGCCCGAGGCGCCGAGCGACAGCGCCGCTTCTTCTTCCTCGGTGCCTTGCTCCTGCATCAGCGGAATGAGCTCGCGCACCACGAAGGGGAATGTGACGAAGATGGTCGCGAGCGCGATGCCGGGCAGCGCAAAGATGATCTTGATGTGATGCGCCAGAAGCCATGCGCCGAAATAGCCTTGCAGGCCGAACAGCAGGACGAAAACCAGGCCGGCAATGACCGGCGACACCGAGAACGGCAGCTCGATCAGCGTGATCAGCAGGTTCTTGCCGCGGAATTCGAATTTGGCGATCGCCCAGGAGGCGATAATACCGAAAATCATATTGGCAACGACCGAGATCGCGGCGGCGAGCAAAGTGAGCCGGATCGCGGCAAGCGTGTCGGGGTTGGTGAGCGCGGCGAAATAGGCGGCGACGCCTTTGGCGAGCGCTTCGGTCAATACGCAGGCGAGCGGCAAGACGATGAACAGACTCATGAAACCGACAGCGATCGCGATTACGACGAAGCGCACCCACGGCGCATCCTCGCGCGCATCGATCCTATGCTGCGGCATTGCTGGCGCCATCGCCGTGTCGTGCGCCGGCGTGTTTGCCGGCCTGTGCGCCGGTTTGGGCTCGGCCTTGATCCGGGCGGTGAACTGGACGGTGCTCATGATGCGTCAGTTCCGCTTGCCGATGCGCAACTCGGACCAGCGCTGCAGGCCGTTCACCAGGAATAAGAGAATGAACGAGACGACCAGCATCACCGCGCCGATGGCCGTGGCGTCGGCATAATGGAATTCCTGCAGCCGGATGACGATGAGAAGCGGCACGATCTCCGACACATTCGGCAGATTGCCGGCGATGAAAATCACCGAGCCGTATTCGCCGACGGCGCGAGCGAAGGCGAGCGCGAAGCCGGTGAGCAGCGCCGGCAGAATCGTCGGCAGCACCACGCGCCGCACCGTGGTCCAGCGCCCGGCGCCGAGCGAGGCGGCGGCTTCCTCATATTGGCTGTCGAGATCTTCCAGCACCGGCTGCACCGTACGCACGACGAAGGGCAGACCGATAAAGACCAAAGCGACAAAAATGCCGAGCGGGGTGAATGCGACCTTGATGCCGAGCGGTGCCAATAGTCCGCCGATCCAGCCCGACGGCGCGTAGAGCGTGGTCAGCGCGATGCCGGCGACGGCGGTCGGCAGCGCGAACGGAATGTCGACGATGGCATCGAGCAGGCGGCGGCCGGGAAAGCGATAACGCACCACAGCCCAGACCACGATGGCGCCGAACACGAGATTGACCGCCGCGGCCGCAAGCGACAGCCCGAACGACAATTGGAAGGCATGCAGCACGCGGCGGCTGGTGATCACCGCCAAAAACTGCGCGAAGGTCAGTTCGGTCGTCTTGAGAAACAGGCCGGCAAGCGGGATCAGCACGATCAGGGACAACCAGAGCAAAGTGATGCCGAGCGTCAGTCCGAAACCCGGAATGACGCTCCGCTTTCGACCGCCCAATATTGCCGTCACGCTCACCCGCGCCTCGGCATCACTGCGAATAGATCGAGTCGAAGACGCCGTGATCGGCGAAATGCGTGGTCTGCGCCTTCCGCCAACCGCCGAAATCGTTGATGGTGATCAGATCAAGCTTGGGGAATTTGCCCTCGAACTCTTTGGCGACATCGGGATCGCGCGGCCGGTAATAGTCCTTGGCGGCGATGGTCTGGCCCGGTTCGGAATAGATGAATTTCAGGAAGGTCTCGGCCGGCGCACGCGTGCCTTTGCGATCGACGACCTTGTCGACGACTGCGACCGGCGGCTCGGCGAGGATCGACAGGCTCGGCGCTACGATATCGAATTTGTCCCTGCCGAGCTCGTTGACGGCAAGGAACGCCTCGTTCTCCCAGGCCAGCAACACGTCGCCGACGCCGCGGTCGACGAAGGTGATCGTTGAGCCGCGCGCACCGGTGTCGAGCACCGGGACATTGGCATAGACGGCTTTGACGAATTCGCGGGCTTTGTCTTCGCTGCCGAATTTCTTCAGCGCATAGCCCCAGGCGGCGAGGTAATTCCAGCGCGCACCGCCGGACGTTTTCGGATTCGGCGTGATGACCTGCACGCCCGGCTTCACCAGATCGTCCCAGTCCTTGATGCCCTTCGGATTGCCCTTGCGCACCAGGAATACGATGGTCGATGTATAGGGTGTGGAATTGTTCGGCAGCCGCGTCTGCCAATCCGGCGCGATCAGCCCGCGATCGGCGATGGCGTCGACGTCATAAGCGAGCGCCAGCGTCACCACGTCGGCATCGAGCCCGTCGATCACCGCGCGCGCCTGCGCGCCCGAGCCGCCATTCGAGGTCTTCACCTCGACGCTCTTGCCGGTGTCGGCCTTGTATTTGACGGCAAAGGCGTCGTTGAGATGCGCGTAGAGTTCGCGCGTCGGGTCGTAGGACGCGTTCAAGAGGCTGATATCGGCGGCCTGCGCCGAACCGGCCAGCGTCGCCGCGACAGCCAAGCTCAAAATCGTTGCTTTCATTGTCGTCTCCGTTCGCCCTTGGTGCCTTGATGAACTCGCGGCGCTCCAAGCCGTTCCTGACCGGTTCCTGGGCCGCTTTCCCGAGCCGCCTGTCGCAGCCCTATATGCATATTCTTGATAGATAAACTCAATAATAGGCGCCCAAAGATGCGGATGGGCGGGGAATATTTCATGCCTGTTTGGGAGGGTGTTTAGATGAAAAGTGTCGCCGCTTGCGGCGGCGACACTTTTTACCTGCGCGCGTTATTTATGCGCGTCACATATGCGCGTCATTTCGGCGCGGGACATCTAACCGCGGGAACTGGCGCCAAAGGCACCGGTTCTAGCCGGTCGGCGGCGCGATCTCGTCGAGGCTCTTCTGCCGCGCTTCCGGGCCGAGTTGCGTCACCGAGACCGCTGCGACGAACAGCAAGGTGGCGAGACAGCCGAACACCGTGGTGAGGCCCCAGCCGTTCTGCACCCACAGGATGGTCGGCATGATGAATGCGGTGGCCAACCGGCCGACACCCGCGGCCCAGCCGAAGCCCGATGCCCGCGCGTTGGTGGGAAACACCTCGGAGGCGAAAATCTGCATCGAATTGCCGGCGACCTGGACGAAGAAGATCATGATGAAACCGGCCACCATGAGCTGGGTGGCGGTCTCGGCATTGGCAAATACGATCGCCATCAATCCCGCAGCGATGAAAGCGCAGACCGAGGTGACTTTTCGGCCGAATTTGTCGAGCGCATACATCATGAAGAGGCTCGCGCACGGCACGGCGAAGTTCATGGCCAGCGTATATTGCAGCGACTTGGTGATCGAGAATCCCTTGCCATTCATGATGTTCGGCAGCCAGGCGCCGAGCCCGATGGCAACTCCGAAGAATGCCGTGAAACAGATCATGCCGGCGACGACACGGACCGGGAACATGCGGAACACGACGCTGAACGGATCGCTCTTGGTGTCGCTTGCGGCGTCGGTCGCCAGCGGCTTGGTCGGCCCGGCAATGCCGAGCTTGCCGAGCACGTCGAGCGCCTCTTTGCCACGGCCGTGCGTCGCCAGATAGCGCGGCGATTCCGGCAGCGTGAAGCGGAACACCCAGACGATCAGCGCGCCGACGCCGATGGCAAGCCACACCCCGCGCCACGCATATTCCGGCGTCGTGGCAAGGCTGCCGAACAGCAGCACGACCGCGGTTCCGATCGGCCATACGCAGGCGCCGCCGATGAAGTGGACGATGGCGAGGATGCGGCCGCGAATGCGTTTCGGCGAATATTCGCCGGCATAAGCGAAAGCGAGCGGTTGCTCGGCGCCTAATCCGATACCGGCGATGAAACGGCAGACGATCAATAAAGTGACGCTGGGCGCGAACGCGCCGAGGATGGTGAAGATGCCGAACAGTAAAAGGTTGAACTGATAGATGAATCTCCGTCCGAAGCGGTCGGAGAATTCGCCCTGGCCGGCGGTGCCAAAAAACAGTCCGAAAATGGTAGCGCTGCCGATGGCGGCAACTTCGGCTCCGGTCGCGAATTTGGACTGCAGGATGAACGGAACCAGCGAGCCGAAGACGGTGAAGTCGATGACATCGAAGAAGTAGCCCGCGGCGATGAGCCCGATGACTTTGCGATGGAGCGGCGAGATTTTCGCATCATCCAAAGCCGCGCCGACGAAATTTTCGATTGTTTGTGCGCCGGGCGCCGCAGCGCCGATCTGCGCTGCCGTAACAGTCGCCATGCCGTCCTCCCCTTAAACCCCGTCCGGCCGCTTATGCGGCTCTGTGACGCGGGAGTGTGGAAGGGCGGGGGGGACGTGTCAACGTGGTTAAGTCAGTTGTTCTTTGGCAGCCGATTGTTTCTTGTCATGAATGGTAAATGCAGGAGAGCCGGTCAGGCTCAGTTGCAGTTGCCGGCTGCGCTTCGGCTCACCGCCCTTCGAACTGCAAGATATAAAGCCCGGCGTTCGAATCCGTCACATACATCACGCCTTCCTTGTCGACAAAACAATCGCAGGACTGGACGACTTGCGGCCGGTTCGGGCGCGGATCGTACATGCGCTCGGGGTTCGGCGGCACGTAATAGCCGACCTCGCGCGGTGCGAACGGATTTTTGATGTCGTAGACGCGCACGCCGGCATTGTGCAGCGTGGCAAAAATATATTGTGAGCTGACAAAGGCGCCGGGCCGGTTTTCCCAGAGATTATGCGGGCCGAAATTACCGCCCCTCTTGCAGTAATCCGCCTCGTCTGGCACCGGCATGGTGGCGATGCTCACCGGGTTAGCCGGCTCGCGCACGTCAAACACCCAGATGTAGCGGAGCCCAAGCTTGCAATCGGCGAAATTGGCTTCGTCGGCAACGACCAGGAGATTGCGGTCCGGCAGCGGCAAAGGCGAATGGGTGCCGCCGCCGAACGGCGGATCCCAGTTGCGGTAGGACACCATTTTCGGTTTGGCCGGATCGCCGACATCGACAATCGCCAGGCCGCCGTCGCGCCAGGCGCTATAGGCGAGATTGCCGGCGACCAGCGCGTGATGCAGCGCATAACGCCTGCCCTTGGCCCAGGTCGGCGTTTCACCTCCTCCGGTCCACATGCCGGGCAACCAGAATTTGCCGACCATTTCCGGCTTGGTCGGCTCCTTCATGTCGACGATGACGAGGATGTGGTCGGAATATTCCGGCAGATGCACCGAGACATAGGCGTAGCGTTCGCCGACATACCAGATGCGATGCGGGCCCAAGCCGCCCATCGGCAGAAACGCGATCTCGCGCGGCGCTTCGGGCTTGGAAATATCGTAGACGCGAAGCCCGCTGGTGAATTGCTGGCCTTTTAGCGCGTCGCCGGATGTGCCGGTGAAATAGGATTCTTGCGTGACCTGCATGGTCCACACGCTCGGCCCATTGACGGCAAGAAGCAGATCGCCGTGCGTCTGCAAATGATGCGCCCGCGTATTCGGCGGGCAGGGCATAAATTGCACCGGTGTGGGCTTGGTCGGATCACGCACATCGATAATGGTGATGCCGTTGGAAAAGCCCTGGCCGATATAGGCGTAGCCGCGATGGACCATGAGCTGCACGCCGTCGCCGCGCCCGCCCTGGTCGCTATGGCCGAGGAATTTGATGTTGCGTGACGCGACGGCGTTCATGAACGATCCTCCCTATTTTACGTCATCGTAGCCGTCATGGCTGGGCTTGTCCCGCCTGTGTGACCGAAGCCACTTCGGCACGGCGTGGGCAGCGCCATGCACGCCTTTATCTTTCGCGCGGTAAGACGCGGATGCCCGCGACAAGCGCGGCCATGACGGGTTAAACTCGTCACGACATCAAGGGAAGAAACGATGGCGAACGAAACTACTTCACACGGCCTGATCGCGGTCGACAAGATGGGCGCGAAGGTTCTGTTCCTCAATCCCAAGACTTATGAAACTGAAGTCGTGCTCGACGGCTTCAAGCGCACCGTGCACGAATTGCTGGTGGTGCCGGCGTCCGGCGGCCAACCCGCAATGGCTTATGTGCCGATCTTCGGCGACGGCATTCACGGTCGCAATCCCAATCCGCAGCACGAATTGTGCGTGTTCGATCTCGACAAGCGCGCCCAGGTCGCGACCATCGACCTTTATCCCTATATCGCCCCGCACACGCTCAAGCTCGGGCCCGACGGCTTCATCTACATTACGTGCGAGAATTCGGCCGTGGTCGCGGTGGTCGACCGCAAGACCAACAAAGTCGTGGAAGCGATCGACTCTGGCTCGACCAACGGCCACCGCCTGATCATCGCGGCCGACGGCCAGCGCCTCTACACCGAGAACGAGGAAGACGGCGCGGTTTCTGTCATCGATCTGCCGCAGCGTAAATTGCTGGGCAAGATCAAGACGCCGCGCCCGCTCGCCGGCATCGCGATTTCGCCGGACGGCGGCACCGTGATCGCGGTCGACGATGTGCAGCCGACTTTGTTTCTGCTCGACACGCAGGCCGGCAAGGTCCGCGACGAGATCGTGCTTAAGGACGTGCCGAAGGCGGCGCAGATCGCGCGCTACGCGCCGGACAACAGCCTGATCGGCGTGACCAGCCTCAACAGCGATACCGTGAGCCTGATTGATCCGTCGTTCAAAGAGCAGACCGCGATCAAAGTCGGCTCGCAGCCGATGGACATGGCCTTCCATGGCGGCGAACTGTTCGTCGCCTGCCAGGGCGACGGTTCGGTGCATATCGTCGACATCCCGAACAAGCGGCACAAAGGAAGCTTTAAGGCGGGTACTGGCTGCGAGTCGCTCGGGTTCTTTTAGGAACGCCCGCGCAAATCGGATGCAGCGACGATGCGACGATGACAGCGCGCGAATCAGCTTCGCGCCGGCTGACACGCGGATCGACTCTTGGCGGCAGCAGCTTCCCGGCGCTCCTGTTCCTTTAGCTGCATCAAAAGCACAAGCAGCTCGTGTGACAATTTCTGCGGCGGCTTGTAGCGCTCACGCAGTCCTTCGCCGATCATCTCCTGCATGATCCGGTGCAGGGTGATCGGTTCGTCAGCGCGATCGTCGACGCAACTTTCGTCCGTCATTTGCGGATGACCGGTCTTGGGCGCCCTAAAGGATAAATTGGCAAACGGGAATCTGGTTCCCGGTCCGTGGCACACGCCGGCGCGCTTCGCGGCCGAGAGCGGCAAACACGCGACATAATTTTGCCCAAAGGAGGCGAGACGCGGCGAATGATCTCGCTTATGATGCCCGCGAAGTGGCCCATAGCGGGCCGGGGGCTAAGGAGTAAGAATATGTTTCGTAAGGCTTTTTCAGCCAATTTGACCAGGTCGCTGGCGGGTATGGCAGCTCTCGTCGCGGTGCTCGCAGTGCCGGCCAATGCCCAGCCGAGCCGCGTCCAGGTTGGCAAGCTCGCCTGCTCGATTTCAGCGGGCGTGGGCCTTATCGTCGGCTCGCAGCGCAATGTGAGCTGCAATTTCCAGCCCGATAACGGTCCGCCCGAAGCCTATACCGGCACCATCACCAAAATCGGTCTCGACGTCGGCTTCACCACCGGCGGCGCCATGGTGTGGGGCGTGTTCACCGACACCAATCGCTATGCCGGCATGCTGAGCGGCACTTATGTCGGCGCGCAGGCGGAAGCGACCGTCGCCGCCGGGCTTGGCGCCAATGTTCTGGTCGGCGGCTCGAACCGTTCGGTGGCGTTGCAGCCGGTCTCGGTTCAAGGACAAACCGGCTTGAACATCGCCGCCGGCGTCGGCGCGCTGGAGTTGCACTACGCGCAGTAAGGTCCGGCATGACCCGAAGGGCGATTGCCGTCTTTTGGCAAAGAACATGCGCAAAAAATCAGGGGCGCGGTGATGCGCCCCTTGACCGCCCCCGCCACCGCCTGAAACGATAGCCGCCTGATAGGACTTGCAACCCGCGACTTAACAGCGGGTCGGTCCGGGAGGTTGTTGCGGGAGGTTGTCATGGCAACTAACGGCGGCAATGGAAATGGCGCAAACAACGGCGGCAGAGCCGGTGGGCCTCGCTGCGTCGCGCTCGTCGGTCCCTTTCAAAGCGGCAAGACGACGCTGCTCGAAGCAATCCTTGCCCGCACCGGCGCCATCCCGCGGCAAGGCACGGTGGAGGCCGGCAATACGGTCGGTGACGCCAGCAAAGAAGCGCGCCACCACCATATGAGCGTCGAGCTCACCGTCGCCACCACGAATTTCATGGGCGACGCTTATACCTTCCTCGATTGCCCGGGCTCGGTCGAATTTGCCCACGATATGCGCGCGGTGCTGCCGGCGATCGACACCGCCATTGTCGTCTGCGAGATGGACGAGAAGAAGATTCCGCAGCTTCAGCTCATCTTGCGCGAGCTCGAATCGCAAAAAGTGCCGCGGCTTCTCTTCGTCAACAAGATCGACAAGGCCGATGCCGGTGTGCACGACGTGCTCAATTTGTTGCAGCCGGCGTCGCGCACCAAGCTCATCTTGCGGCAGATCCCGACCTTCTCCGGCGACATCATCTCAGGCTTTGTCGATCTCGCGCTCGAACGCGCCTTTGTCTACAAGGAGCACGCGCCGTCGGAAGTCGTGCCGCTCGAAGGCGACAGCGTCGACCGGGAAAAGACGGCGCGCTTCTCGATGCTGGAAACGCTCGCCGACCATGACGACGAACTGATGGAGCAATTGCTCGAAGACATCCAGCCGCCGCGCGACAAGGTGTTCGACGATCTCACCCGTGAACTGCGCGAAGGCATGGTCTGTCCGATGCTGATGGGGACGGCGACGCGGGCCAACGGCGTGCTGCGGCTCTTGAAGGCGCTGCGCCATGAATCGCCGGGGATCGCCGAGACCGCCAAACGGCTTCGCGTCAAATCCGGCTATGACGCCGTCGCCTACGCACTGAAGACGCAGAACACGACGCATGGCGGCAAAATGTCGATCGTGCGGATGCTGGCGGGCCAGGCCGGCGACGGTACGACTTTGGTGTCGGGTGACGAGGAGGCCGGCCGCGTCGCCGGCACCTTCAAGCTTCTCGGCCAGACCAGCGAAAAGCGCGGGCCGGCGACACTTGGCGAGACCGTCGCCTTCGCCAAACTCGACAAGGCCAAGACCGGCGACACGCTGTCGGCCGGCAAACAGCCGCATCCACCGATCGCCAAGATCGAGCCCTATCCGCCGGTTCTGGCGATCGCGATTTCGGCGAAGGAGCGTAAGGACGACGTCAAGCTCGGCCAGGCCCTCAACAAGCTCGCCGAGGAAGATCCCTCGATCGTCATCGTGCACAATCCGGAAATGCACGAAGTGGTGCTGTGGGGGCAGGGCGAAATGCATCTGCGCGTCGCGACCGAACGCTTAAGCGACCGCTACGGTGTCGCCATCGACAAGCGCACCCCGAGCGTCAATTATCGCGAGACCATTCGCAAACCGGTGAGTCAGCGCGGGCGGCACAAGAAGCAATCCGGCGGCCACGGTCAGTACGGCGACGTCGTCATCGAGATCAAACCGATGCCGCGCGGCGCGGGCTTCACTTTCGAGGATAAGATCACCGGCGGCGTGGTGCCGCGAAATTATATTCCCTCCGTGGAAGAAGGCGTCGTCGACGCCCTCAAGCACGGGCCGCTCGGCTTTCCGGTGGTCGATCTGCATGTGGCGCTGGTCGACGGCTCCTATCATACCGTCGACTCCTCCGACATGGCGTTCCGCACCGCCGGCCGCATCGGCATTGTTGAAGGCCTGCCGCAATGCCAACCCGTGCTGCTCGAGCCGATCTATACGGTCGAGATCGTCTGTCCGAACGACGCCACCGCCAAGATCAATGCGCTGTTGTCGGGCCGCCGCGGCCAGATTCTCGGCTTCGATACGCGCGACGGCTGGGACGGCTGGGACGCGGTGCGCGCCATGATGCCGGAATCGGAGATCGGCGATCTCATCGTCGAGATTCGCTCGGCGACCGCCGGCGCGGGCACTTTCACCTTCAAATTCGATCACATGGCGGAATTGACCGGCCGCACCGCCGATCAGATCATCGCCGCGCGACGCGCCGCCGAGTAGTTTTCTTTCGCGCGTCAGACGTTTTGCAGCCCGAGCACCGCCGCGGTGTCGGCGCGCACCTTGCGCGTCAGATCGGCGTCGTCGATCAGCGAGTGCCCGTAGGACGGAATGATTTGCTCGAGCTTGGTCTTCCAGCCGTCCGCGAGTTGCCTGGCGAAGCAAAGCTCGACCACCTTGATCATGATCGCAGCCGCGGTCGAGGCGCCGGGCGAGGCGCCAAGCAGCGCGACCAGCGAACGGTCGGCCGCGGCGACAATCTCGGTGCCGAATTTGAGAATGCCGCCTTGCTTCGGATCGCGCTTGATGATTTGCACCCGCATGCCGGCGACTTCGAGCTTCCAGTCCTTCTGCTCGGCGTGCGGATAGAAGGTGGTCAGCGTGCCGAAGCGGTCCTTGGGCGATTGCACGACCTGTTCCACCAGATATTCGGTGAGGTCGAAATTGTGCAGGCCGACTTCCATCAAGGGCGCGATATTTCCGGGCCTGATCGACATGAACAGATCGAGCAGCGAGCCGTGCTTGAGGAATCTGGTCGAGAACCCGGCATAGGGCCCGAACAGAATGTGACGCTGACGGCCGATGATCCGCGTATCGAGGTGGGGCACCGACATCGGCGGCGAGCCGACCGAGGCCATGCCATAGACCTTGGCGTGATGGCGTTTGGCGATGTCAGGGGTGTCGCAGCGCAGCCAGATGCCGCTCACCGGAAATCCGGCATAGCCGTAAGCTTCCGGAATTCCCGATTTCTGCAGCAGCGGCAGCGCGCCGCCGCCGGCGCCGAGAAAGACGAATTTGGCTTGCGTCGACACCGAGCGGCCGCTCGTCGTATCGCGCGCCTCGACGCGCCAGCCGTCCGCATCGCGATGCAGATGCGTGATGTGATGCGAGTAGTGAATGGCAAAGCCGCTCAGTCTTTGCAGATAGGCGATGAGGTTGCGGGTGAGCGCGCCGTAATTGACGTCGGCGCCGGTGATCATGCGGGTGGCGGCAACGTCTTGATTGACGACTCGCCCTTCCATGACGATCGGGACCCATTCGCTCAAGGTCCGCGCATCCTCGGTATAATCCATGCCGCGGTAGAGGTGATGCGCGGTCAGCGCGGCGTGGCGTTTCTTGAGGAAGTCGACATGCGCCTTGCCGTGGACGAAGCTCATATGCGGCACCGCATGGATGAACAGGTCCGGCGACGCGATTGCCTTCTTGCGGATCAGATAGGTCCAGAGCTGCCGCGACAGGTCGAATTCGGTGTTGACCTCGAGCGCTTTCGAAATGTCGATGCTGCCATCCGGACGCTCGGGCGTGTAATTGAGCTCGCACAGGGCCGCGTGGCCGGTGCCGGCATTGTTCCAGGCGTCGGAGCTTTCCAGCGCCGCGCCGTCGAGCGTCTCGAAAATCTCGATGGCAAGCGACGGATCGAGCTCCTTGAGAAACACCGCCAAGGTCGCGCTCATGATGCCGGCGCCGATAAGAATGATGTCCGGTTTGCCGCTCGGGGTTCCGTTCATGGCTGGTCTCCGCTCGCTGCAAAGGGCAGCAGATACGCTTGTCGTTACGCCTTAGGCTGAAAGGGAACGCTGGCGCCTTGGGCCAACACGACATAGACCCGCCGCCACGGCTGATCGTCGATCAGCTTCCATTCGTGGCCGCCGCCGCAGGTATCTTCGGCGAGCAGGATGGCGCCCGGATGCAGAATGAAATGCTGGCCGCTACGGGTCTCGAAGTCGAGCGTGCCGGCCAGCGTGATGACGAGTTGCCGCGCCGGCGCGTCGTGCCATTCAAAACTTCCGCCCGATGCCGTCTCCTGGAACGACACCGCCGTAACCGGCAGCTTGCCGCTGAGCACGTCGCCGCGCGCGCCGTGATCGAGCACGATCATGCCTTCTTCGAAATGCGAATTATTGTCGGCTCCGGTCCACAGCCGCACGCACCTGATCATCGTTTCGCCCCGCGCGATCGGTCGTTGCTCATGCAATTGCCGCGTCTTGCGCTAGCCGCGATGCATGCCGACTTGTAAGTTAAGCGGTAAACATCGTAACCCATCGTCCGTGCGCTGAACAAGCTCGCGCACTGTTCACACGTGTTGAAACGCGCATGTCAGCTAGCCTTCAATGACAGTTAGCATTTGGTCTCTTCTCGGGAGAGAAAGATGAGCGAATTTCGTAAGGAAACCGACAGTCTCGGCGAGGTCGAGGTTCCCGCCGACAAATTGTGGGGCGCCCAGACCCAGCGTTCGCTTGAGCATTTCAGCATCGGCAAGGATATAATACCGCGGGAAATGATCGGGGCTTATGCGATCCTGAAAAAAGCTTCCGCCAATGCCAACTACGCCGCCGGCCGGCTCGACGGCAAAATCCACGAGCTGATCGTCAGGGTCTGCGACGAGATACTCGCCGGGCAGCACAACATCATGTTCCCGCTGCACGTGTGGATGACCGGCAGCGGCACGCAATTTAACATGAACCTCAATGAGGTGATCTCGAACCGTGTGAGCCAGCTTGCCGGCACGCCGCTTGGCAGCAAGACGCCGGTGCACCCCAACGATCACGTCAACATGTCGCAATCCTCGAACGACACGTTTCCGTCGGCGATGTATATCGCCGCCGCCATCGGGGTGAAACGGCACCTCATCCCGGCGGTGAAAGCGTTGCATGATTCCATCGCCGCGAAGGCAGCCGAATGGGATGACATCATCAAGATCGGCCGCACCCATATGCAGGATGCAACGCCGCTGACACTCGGCCAGGAATGGTCCGGCTATGCGGGCATGCTCGCGGACGATCTCGATCGGCTCGAAGATTGCTTGAAGACTGTCTACCATTTAGCTTTGGGCGGCACTGCGGTCGGCACCGGCATCAATGCCGAGCCGGGCTTCGCCGAAGCCGCCGCCGCCGAGATCGCCAAGCTCACCGGGCTGCCCTTCATCACCGCGCCGAACAAATTCACGGTGCAGGGCTCCCACGATGCGCTGGTGCAGTTGTCAGGCACGCTGCGCACACTTGCGGTATCGCTCTACAAGATTGCCAACGACATTCGGCTGTTATCCTGCGGTCCGCGGGCCGGCTTCTATGAGCTTCTGATTCCGGAAAACGAGCCGGGCTCTTCCATCATGCCGGGCAAGGTCAATCCGACGCAATGCGAGGCGCTGACCATGATCGCGGTGCAGGTGATGGGCAATGACGTCGCGACCGGTTTCGGCGGCGCCAGCGGCTATCTGGAAATGAACGTCTACAAGCCGCTGATGATTTATAACGTCATGCATTCGGTCACCGTCATGACCGACGGCTGCACCAATTTCCGCAAATTCCTGGTTGAAGGCACCAAGCCGAACTTGAAAAAGATCAAGGACGACGTCGATCGCTCGCTGATGCTGGTGACGGCGCTCGTTCCGGTGATCGGCTACGACAAGGCTTCCAAGATCGCGCATTACGCGATGGAGCACGACATCACCCTGAAGGCCGCGGCGCTGAAGCTCGGCTTCGTCACCGAGGCCGACTTTGACCGCATCGTCGACCCGGCCAAGATGGTCAGGCCCTATGTGGCGAATTGAATGTGGTGAACTGACGATGTCGCGCGCTGAAAGTGGTGGATGAAGCGATGCAGCTGTTCAAATACGACAGACTTTCCGCCTGGGATATCGCCTATGCCGTAGACATGGCGATCGCCTGTCTGGTCACCTATTGGATCATGATGGCAATTCATTCCCGATTCAGCTTCGGGGCATCTTCCGAAGTGGTCGGAACCTTGTGGGCGATTGTTTCCACTGTCTACGTGTTTCGCGACACCCGCGCCAAATCATTGTCGGCGAGCATCGGGCGTCTCATCGCGACAGTGGTCAGCTTCATGCTGTGCTTTGCCTATCTCTTGCTGTTTCCGTTCACGCCGATCGGACTCCTCGCAGTCCTGGCGGGGGGCACGCTGGTCATGATGGTTCTCGGCCGGCGCGACGAAATCGGCCTCACCGGTGTCACAACCGCCGTCGTCATGTTGGTCGCGGCCGTCGATGTGCAAGATGCGTGGCAGCAGCCGCTATTACGGCTCATGGAAACCTTGATCGGGATCGCGGTCGGCATGTCGTGCAAATGGGTCGCCTCGTTTGTATTTTTCAAAATCGTCGGCGAAGAGGTGCGCTAGCGCTTTTGCCGCTCGATTTACTGCAATGGAGACCTGTAAATGCCAGCCTATTGGGTCGCGCGTTCCAAGATCAACGATCCGGCCGAGTACAAGAAATATACCGACCTGGTGCCGGGCATCATCGCCAAGTTCGGCGGCAAGGTTCTGGCGCGCGGCGGCAAATTCCAGATCATGGAAGGGCCGCACAAGTTTCAGCGCTTCGTGGTGATCGAGTTCCCGACCTTCGAGCAGGGCGTCGCCTGTTTCACCTCGAAGGAATACGACGCCGCGGCGGCGTTCCGCAGGAGCGGCGCCGGCGAAGTCGAGACCATCATGGTCGAGGGCGGCGAGGCGACGAAGTAGAAGCGGCGATTAAAGCTCTAGCCAGCTTTGATATTGGCGAACTTGATCACCTTGGCCCATTTGTCGGTCTCCTTAGCGATGAGCTGACCGAACTCTTCGGGCGATTTCGGCATCGGCACGCCGCCGAGATCGGCGAGGCGCGTCTGCATTTTCTGGTCGGCAAGAGCGGCTTTGATCTCGCTGGCAACGCGGTTGAGAATTTCCGGCGGCGTGCCCTTGGGCGCACCGACGCCTTGCCAGGCATAAGCCTCATAGCCCGGCACGAATTGCGACACCGGCGGCAGATCGGGCAGGACGGAAAGCTTGTCGGTGCTCGACACCGCAAGCGCCTTGAGCCGCCCGGCGCGAATGTGGTCGATCGACAGGATCACCTGATCGAACATCACCTGCACCTGGCCTTCGAGCAGATCGGTGATCGCCGGCGCATCGCCGCGATAGGGCACGTGCAGCATGTTGACGCCGGTCATCATCTTGAACAGTTCGCCGGCGAGATGCGGCGTCGAGCCGATCCCGCCCGAGGCCATGTTGAGCTCGCCCGGATGCGCTTTGGCATAGTTGATGAGTTCGGGAACCGACTTCACCGGCACCGACGGATGCACGACCAGCACCTGCGGATTGCGATCGATGCCGCCGATCGGCGCGATGTCGCGCACCATGTCGAAATCCGGCGCCGGATTGAGCATGGCGTTGATGACGTTCGGATTGGCGATGAACAAAAGCATGTAGCCGTCCGGCGTCGCGCGGGCGACGGTTTCGGCGGCAATGCTGTTGCCGGCCGCGCCGCGGTTCTCGACCACGATCGGCTGGCCGAGCCGCTCCTGCACCATGGCGGCGGTGAGGCGCGCGATGATGTCGGCGGTGCCGCCGGCGGGAAAGCCGACGATCAGATGCACCGGCCGCGACGGATAAGTGTCGGCGCGGGCGGTACGGATGACGGCCGGCAGCGCAAGCGCGCTTCCGGCGAGACTGAGGAATTGACGGCGCTGAAACTTTGTCATGGCGGCGCACCATAGTGCATGACCCCGAAAAGTGGAAACCGGTTTCGGATAAGGTCATGCACATATAACAGGAGGCGATTTCGCCCTGTAAAGCGCCTTTTCCTTATGCCGCAGCCACTATGCTGCAACTCTTGGCTCGCCGCCGCCGGGCGGCGGAACCGGCACGCCGTCCGCTGAGTATTCGTTAAGTTTATTTCGCAACGTGCGGATGGATATGCCGAGCACATTCGCCGCATGCGTGCGGTTGCCGAGGCAATGTTTGAGCGTTTCCAGGATCAGGTCGCGCTCGACCTCGGCGACGGTGCGGCCGACGAGCACGCGGGAGACCTGTTCGGCGGCAAGCGCGGCATGGGCCACGGCCGGCACGTTCTTTTGCTGGTCGAGCCGGACGCCGTCCGGCGTGAGGATCGCTTCCGGGCCGATTTCGTCGCCGCTCGCCATCAGAACGGCGCGATGCATGGTGTTTTCAAGTTCGCGGACATTGCCGGGCCAGTAGTTCAAGGTCAGCGTGCGGCGCGCCTCCTGCGACAGGGGTCGACCCGGAACGCCGTTCGCCACGGCATATTTCTTGACGAAGTACTCGGCGAGTTCGAGCACGTCGGCCGGGCGTTCTCGCAAGGGTGGGATTTTCAGGTTCACGACATTGAGCCGGAACAGCAGGTCCTCGCGGAAAGCGCCCTCGCGCACCGCTTCGGCGAGATTGCGGTTCGACGTGGCGATGATGCGGATATCGATCGGCACCGGCCGGGTGCCGCCGACGCGGTCGATCACGCGTTCCTGGATGGCGCGCAGGAGCTTGGCCTGCAGCCGCACGTCGATTTCGGAAATCTCGTCGAGCAGCAGCGTGCCGCCATTGGCCTCTTCGAACTTGCCGATGCGGCGCGCGATGGCACCGGTGAACGAGCCTTTCTCATGGCCGAACAGCTCGGATTCCAGCAGCGTCTCCGGAATGGCGGCGCAGTTGACGCAGACCAGCGGCTTCTTCGAGCGGCCGGACCGGGCATGGACATAGCGCGCCAGGACTTCCTTGCCAGTGCCGGATTCGCCGGTGATCAGCACGGAAGCTTCGCTCGCGGCGATTTGCTGGGCCAGTTTCACCACGCGCGCGAGCGCGTCGTCGCGATAGATCAGATCGCGCGAATCGTCGGCCACGGCGGCGAGCACGGCTGCAATCAATTCGGCATCTGGCGGCAGCGGGATATATTCTTTGGCGCCGGCATGGATCGCGGCGACGGCAGCACGGGCATCGGTCGCGGTGCCGCAGGCGACGATCGGGGCGTGGATGCGTTCGGCCTCGAGCGAAGCGACAAGCTCGCGGATATTGAGTGCTACATCGACCATCAGCAGGTCGGCGCCGCGGCCCGAGCGCAGCACGGCGAGCGCCTGGCTGTTGTCCGCGGCATGGGTGACGAGCGCGCCCTTGTCCATCGCGATCTTGGTCGCGGTGGTGAGCTGGCCGTTAAGTGAGCCGACGATCAGAAGGCGCATGAGAAGTCTCCGGTCCTAGGTCTCTCTACTCGCCGCAACGCGGCGAGGCCGACGAATGTTGATGTTTGACGCCGCGGTTCGTGCCGCATGATTACCGATCGGCCTTGATGATTTCCGTCATGGTGACGCCGAGCTTTTCTTCCACCAGCACGACTTCGCCGCGGGCCACCAGACGGTTGTTGACATAGATGTCGATTGCTTCACCGACCTTACGGTCGAGTTCGAGCACGGCGCCGGGGCCGAGCTTGAGGAGATCGCCGATATCCATTCTCGCCCGGCCGAGCACGGCCGACACCTGAACCGGAACGTCGAACACCGCTTCGAGTTCCGAAGCGATATGGCTGACCGGTCCGTCGGCCGCCGCCACCGACGGCGAGTCGACTTGCGCCTCGCCGGCTTCAAGATTCGGCAGCGGGACTTTGTTGTCGTCGTCCTCACTCATCGTGACCTCCTAAAACTCATTTTCGAGCAGGTCGTGCCCGCTCGGTCGGCTGCTACGCGGCTCGGCTTGTGGCTCGGCTTGTGGTTCAGCTTGCGGCTCGAACTGCAATTCGGCTTGGAACTCGGCAAGTAAATCGGTTTGCGGCTCTGGCGGCGGCGCGGACGGGTCGGCGGCGCTCGCCGGCGCCGCTTGTCTTTGCGGTGCGCTGCGGCGCGGATCGGGACCGGCAAGAATGCGGCGCGCGCCGATATAGCCGGTCACTGCGTCGCCGATCACGCCATCGGTCGCGGCGTTATCGCGGTTGACGCCGCCGTCGGCCCATTCGATCCGGCAATCGCCGACGGCGACGTCGGGCTCGGCCAGCACCACCAGGCGGCCTTCGAAGCTGCGAGCGCGGGCGATGTCCTCGAGCTGTTCCTTGGCCGTGGCATAGACCGCGTCGTTGACGCGCACGACGATATGCGGCGCGGCGACGAGCTGGCGGAAACAATCGCTGGCCAGCGCCGCGATTTCGGTGAACGGCTCGCGCGCGACCAAGGTCGGCGCGAGCTTGCGCGCCACCGCGACCGCGACTTCGACCGCTTCGCATTCGAGCCGCGCCTCGATCGCCTGCAGCGCCTCGTTCGCCGCCGCCATGCTCTTGGCGACGTTGTCCAAGGTCGCCGCGATCCGGCGATTGACCTCGACTTGCGCGTCGTTCTGGCCCTGCGCATAGCCGCGCTTGAAGCTTGCGGTCTCGACTTCGGCCAGCTTCACCTGATGCTCGGCGAGCGTGATCATCGGCTCGACTGGCTTGCGCGGTCCCCCGGCGAAGTCGGTGTCGAACATGAATTTGGTGGGTGCCGTCATCCGCATCGCCTCAGTAAATCAGCTCTTCTTCGCCGCGCGACTTGGAGATGACGATCTCGCCCTTGGCTGCGAGATCCTTGGCCAGATTGACTAAGAGCCCCTGCGCGTCGTCGACGTCGCGCAGCCGCACGGGGCCCATCGCCTGCATGTCGTCGAGCAGCATCTTGGCGGCGCGTGATGACATGTTTTTGAGGAAGAACTGACGCACCGGCTCGGCGGCGCCCTTGAGCGCGATGCCGAGCTTGTCCTTCTCGACATGGCGCATGAGGGTCTGTGCCGAGCCGGTATCGAGCTTGGTCAGGTCGTCGAAGGTGAACATCAGCGTCTTGATGCGCTCGGCGCTCTCGCGGCTGTCTTCTTCCAGCGCGGTGAGGAAGCGCGTTTCGGTCTGGCGGTCGAAATTGTTGAAGATTTCCGCCATCACCTCGTGCGCGTCGCGGCGGCGGGTCTGCGACAGGTTCGACATGAATTCGGTGCGCAGCGTGCTCTCGAGGCGTTCGAGGACTTCCTTCTGCACCGACTCCATGCGCAGCATGCGGTTGACGACATCGAGCGCCAGGTCTTCGGGCAGAATCGAGAGCACGCGCGCCGCATGTTCCGGCTTGATCTTCGACAAGACCACCGCGACGGTCTGCGGGTATTCGTTTTTCAGATAATTGGCGAGAACCTCTTCTTGAACGTTGGAGAGCTTCTCCCACATGTTGCGGCCGGCGGGGCCACGGATTTCCTCCATGATATTGCCCACCCGTTCGGGGGGCAGATATTGCTGCAACAGCCGTTCGGTCGCCTCGTAATTGCCCATGATGGCGCCGGAGGCCGACATCCGCGACACGAATTCGAGCAGCAGATTTTCGACCAGTCCGGCTTCGATCGTGCCGATGGTCGACATCACGACGGAAATCTGGCGCAGCTCTTCGTCGTCGAGCAGGTTCCAGACCCGAGAGCCGTGCTCTTCGCCAAGCGCGAGCATCAGGATCGCCGCGCGCTCGGGGCCGGTCAGCTGACGTTTTTGTGCGCCCTCGGGAAGATTGCTGGCGAGGTGCGCCAACAGGCCCGCGACTTCCTGGGCGGCGGCAGGGTCGGGAGTTTTGGCGGGTGTATCGGACGTTTCGGGCATGGATGCGATCAGGCTGCCGGCATTTCATGCAGCCAGTGGCGGATGATGGCGACGGTTTCTTCGGGGTTCTTGTCGGCGAGTTCGCCGACCTTCTTGACGGATTGGGCGTGAACCTGGCCTTGGATCTGGGCGATATCGATCATCTTGGCGGCCATACTTGGCTCGCCGGCCTTGCTCGGGTCGATGTCGCCCGAGGCGGCGAGCGCGCCGACCGTTCCGGGAATGACCTCCATGCCGTTGTGCATGAGCTTCGGCTCTTCCGCCGTCACGATGCGCCGCACCAAGGGCCGCACGACAAAGAGCAGGACGACGAGGCCGAGCACGCCCATCACCGCCATTTCGATGGCGCGCATGATGTCGTCCTTGGTGAAATGCATCGTTTCGAGCCAGCCGGTCGGCTGCGGGATAATCATGGTCGGCGTTTCGGCAAAGCGCAGATTGACGACGTCGACCTGGTCGCCGCGCTTTTGATCGAAGCCGATCGCGGAACGCACCAGCGTCCCGATCTGATCGAGCTCGTCCTTGCTGCGCGGCTGGTAGGTGATGTCGCCCTTGTCGTCTTTGCCGTAGGTGCCGTCGACCAGCACCGCGACGGAGAGCCGGTTGACGCGGCCGCCTTCGATCACCTCGGTCTTGGTGGTGCGCGAAATCTCGTAATTGACGATTTCTTCCGACTTCCGGCTTTGATCGCGCGGCGCGGTATCGGCCGTCGGCTTTTGATTGGCACCTGGCAATTCATTGCCGACAGTGACCTGCTGATTGTTTTCACCGTTTGAGTTGCTCTCTTCGCGGGTCTGGCTCGAGCGGATGACGCGGCCGTCGGGGTCGAATTTGTCCGAGGTCTGGGTGATGCGGTTGAAATCGAAATCGGCATTGACCTGCACGCGCGAATGTCCGGGGCCGACGACCGAAGACACAATCGTCTCCACCTGCTGCCGCAGGCGCTTTTCGTAAGATGCCTGCCGCTCGTCGGCGCTGACGTCGCTGCCGGTCTGGCTATCGGCGGCGCCGTCGGCCAAAAGCTGACCCTGCTCGTCGACGATCGAGATGCGCTGCGGGCTCAGGCCGTTGACCGCAGTGGCGACCAGATGGCGGATGGCGCGCACCTGCGCCGGATCGAGCGAGCCGCGCACTTTGAGCACGATCGAGGCGGATGGGTCGATCTTGTCGCGTGAGAATAATGGCCGCTCCGGCATGACCAGATGCACGCGCGCCGCTTCGACGCGGTCGAGCCCCTGGATGGTGCGGGCGAGCTCGCCTTCGAGCGCGCGGAGACTATTGATGTTCTGCACGAAGCTTGTGGTGCCGAGCGCGTCCGACTTGTCGAAAATCTCGTAGCCGACGCCGCCGCCCTTGGGCAGGCCGCTCTCGGCCAGCGTCATGCGCAGCCGCGCCACGCGGTCGGCCGGCACCATGATGATATTGCCGTCATTGCGCAGCTGGTAGGTGACGCCCTGGCGGTCGAGCTCCTTGGCGATCGCGGCCGAATCTTCGAGCGGCAGGTCGGTGAACAGCGGCGTCATTTGCGGCGTGGTGACCCGCATGATGACGAAGGCGAAGAAGCCGACGAGAGCGATAGTAACTGCGGACATCGCGGCGATGCGCGGACCGCCGAGCGTTTTCGCGAACTCGATTAGACCTTGCACCGAGCCTTCCCCCGCGGAGCGAAGCGACGCATCGCTTCTCACTCGGCAAGATTTGCCCGGTTGATGGTTAGCGCCCGGTTAATAAATCGGTCGGGGACGCACAAAAGCATCGCCGCCGGTCAAACCGGTGCCGTCAGACCGCCAGATCCATTAAGCGATCGTTACTGGCGGTACTGCTGAATGCGGGTCGTACGGAGGCCGGCAAGGCCATGCTGGTCGATCGAATATTGCCAGGAGAGGAATTCCTCGACCGTCAGCGTGTAGCGGCTGCACGCTTCTTCGAGCGACAGCAATCCGCCGCGAACGGCGGCTACTACTTCCGCCTTGCGGCGGATGACCCAACGTTTCGTCCCCGGCGCCGGCAGATCGGCAATCGTCAGGGGCGAACCGTCCGGCCCGATCACGTATTTAACCCTCGGGCGATGGGCTTCGGTCATAGCAACTCTCACCAACTCGACTACTCACAAAGGCCGACCATACGCATGCCCACTTAAAATTTACCTAAGCGAAGCGCGCAATTAGGGGCAATCGGCCTTTCCGGCGGCGAGAAACAGCATTTTTGGCGATGCGAAAGCGCATTTCGGTACGGGAACAATCCGATTCGCAGCCCAGCCCGGCGAAAAGCGCGGTCCGCGGCTAGATCAGCGAGTTCAGGGTGCTCAGCGCCGAATTGATACTGCTCAGCGTCGAGCTCAGCGCGGTGCTGGTGCTGCTATTGACCCCCTGTACGGCGCTCATCGCGTAATCCTGTCCGCCGACGATGAGCTGCGGCGGATTCTGGGTCAGGTCGACGCCGGTGACGGTTCCCGTGACCTGCGGTGTGACCGTAACCGCCTGGCCGCTGGCGCTGGTTGCGGTGACCGCGATCGTGTACTGGCCGGCCGGCCAGGTCTGGCCGGTATTGCCGGTGCCGTTCCAGGTATAGGCGTTGCTGCCGCTGTTGAGCGAGGTGGTTCCGGTATAGACGACGGTGCCGCTCGAATTGGTGATCGTGACGTTGCCTGTCGCGGGTCCTGCCGAACTCAGATTCCAGGACGCCGGCGCGCTCGACGTCAGGGCCGAGCTCGATGCGTTGAGCGTGATATTGGAGCCGATCATCTGCATGGCCGAGGACGCTTCGCTGGTCTGCTGCAGCGAGATCAGCGTCTGCATATTGGTGTTCATGTCCACTTGCTGCTGCACCGAGGCGAACTCGACCAGTTGCTGGGTGAACTGATTGGTGTCGAGCGGATCGAGCGGGTCCTGGTTCTGCAGCTGCGTGGTGAGCAGTGACAGGAACGAGTTGAAGTTGCCGGCGAGCTGATCAAGGCTCGAATTGGTCGCGCTCGACGCATTCGAGCTGCTCGAATTCGTCGTGCTGTTGGTCGTCGTATTCGTCGTGTTGTTCGTGACACCGGTGGTCATGATCCGTCCTCACAAAGACTTGTTGCCGGCCCGTCTGGGCCGCCGTTCACACGCGAATATCGAGCCCGCCGCGCAAATTCAGGCGCGAATAGATCTGCGACGTATCGACTGACGACAGGCTCGAATCGGGAATGACGATCTGCTGCGTGTTCGATTGCGCGTTATTGCTGTTCTGTCCGAAATTCTGGTTCTGTTGCTGCTGGCCGGCGAAAGACTGATCGCGCAGCGAGAACTGCATGGCGTTGTCGGATGTCTTCAGCCCTGCCTGTTCAAGCGCCTGCTGGAGCTGCGGCTGCTGGTTCTGCAATAGATTGAGCGTGTCCTGACGGTCGGCGGTGATATGGGAGGTCACCTGGCCGCTGCTGTCGACGTTAAGCTGTACTTCAATGTGGCCGAGTTCCGGCGGATCGAGGCGGATGTCGAATTGGCTCGAGCCGGCCTGCGCGCGCGAGGCGATGGCGACCGGAAGGCCCGACATCGAAACGGTGGGTGTGGTGGCGTTGGTTGCGGAGGTTGCCGCCACGCTTTGCGTTGCCGTCGCGGCGACGTTGGCCGTGACAAACCCGACTGTCGGGACCTCGCCGGTGGCGGTCTTGGCCACGGCTGTGGTTTGCGAAGCCTGTCCCGTTCCATCCGGCGATCCGGTTGCGCCCAAGCCGTCTCCATGCGCGGTGACGATCGTCGTGCTGGTCTGAGCGGCCGCATCGTCCGGCGCTGCCGCGGTTTGGTTCAGCGCCTGCTGGAAATTGGCTGGAGCTTGAGCGCCGTTGGCTGTCGTGTCCGGAGCTTGCGCGGCAGAAGGCGCGGTTCCGGCATTCGCCGTGTCGTTTGTGGCCGTAGCGTCGGCCGAGGTGGTGTTGGCATTCGTCGTGTTATTGGCGTTCTGTGCAGTGCCCGCGTCCTGGCCGCCGTTCCGCGACGTGACAATCTGCGCCCGCGCCTTGGTCTGTGCGCCGATCGCAATGTTGGATGCTGCGGTCCCGCTTGAGCCTGGCGTCGAGTCGATGGCGCTATTGGCGACAATGACCGTTGCAACTGGCGTCGGCGCATTGGTCGCGGCGTCGGAGCTTGCCGCCGTCTGTGTCGCGTCGGTCGCGGTGCTGTCGGATTGATCGCTGCTTGAATCCTTGGACTTCTTGGCCGGTCCCGATTGGCCCGGCGCTGCCGCATCGGTGTTTTGCGCATTCGCGGCCGCGGCCACGGTTGCCGCTGCTGTGGCATCGGCATTGGTAGTGGCCGGTTGCGTTGTATTGCCCTGCGCCGGCGTGCCGTTGGTCTGGCTATTCGGATCCGTCGCGTTTGGGTCCTGATTCGTCGTCGGCGCGGTGGTCGTCACCGTCTTCGATGTGGCCGGAGCCGGCGTCGATGGTTTGCCGCCATTCGTATTCGCGGCTGATGAGTTGGTGCCTTTGGACGGAGAGCCGGGCGCGGTGGTGCCCGGCTGCTGCGTGCCGCCACCGTTGCCTGCATTCGCGCCCGAGGAGGAATTCGCGCTGTTGGTCGTTCCCGAGGGCTGCGTCGCCGGCGACGATCCGCTCGTCGTGCTCGTGGCGGCATTCGAAGTGCTGCCGCTGCTATTGTCGCCGTTTCCGCTAGAGCTTTGGCTGCTATTGCCGCCCGTACCGGCCGCAGGGCTTTGCGGCGGGGCAGGCGGCGGATTCGGCGCGGCGGGGACGTTACTGTTAGCGGGGCTCGTCACCCCGGCATCGAGCAGGGCCGCGAACGGTTGCGCGCTGACATTCTGATTCTGCGCGGATGCCACGGCTGAAGGCGATGACACCGCGGTGGAAGCGCTGGGTGATACACTCGGCACGCTTGGCACTGTCAGAACTCCGGGAAGCGACATTAGTAGTAGTGGTCTGCTTGCAACCCGCGGGCCATCGTGCCCGGTACAAAAAATATAATTAATTCAATGGCTTAATATCGCGGAGGTTGGCCGCTGACGGCAAGCTTTACGCGGCGGTCGGCAAATTTTGCCCCATTTCCCCGTAAAACACAGCTTTCACCGGCGATTTCCGTCGGGTAGGGGGAAAGCGCGCAGCGGGTGAAATGAGCCCCGGCTATTTCCGAGGCATAGCGAAGCACCGGCACGCCCCCTATAGTAATGGGCGATCAACACGATGCTTGAGTACAGAAACACGGCCGCGAAGGCTTGCTGAATACGTCATGCTGGACAGTCCATGCTGAATCTATTGGACATCGAGGGTCGGCCGGCCGACACGAGGGTCGTTGTCGCCATGTCGGGCGGCGTCGATTCGTCGGTGACCGCGGCGCTTTTGGCTGATGCCGGCTATGACGTGGTCGGCATTACGCTGCAGCTCTACGACCATGGCACAACGACCCATCGCAAGGGCGCCTGCTGCGCCGGCCGCGACATTCACGACGCCCGCGCCGTGGCCGAGCGCATCGGCATTCCTCATTACGTGCTCGACTATGAAGATCGCTTCAAGGAAGCGGTGATCGACCGCTTCGCGCAGGGCTATGTCGCGGGCGAGACGCCGGTGCCGTGCGTCGAATGCAATCAGTCGATCAAGTTTCGCGATCTGCTGCAGACTGCGCGCGATCTCGGGGCCAAGGTTTTGGCGACCGGCCATTACATCGCTTCGCGGGCGCTGCCGAACGGCGGCCGCGCGCTTTATCGCGCGCGCGAAGCCGAGCGCGACCAGAGCTATTTCCTGTTCGCGACCACGCGCCCACAACTCGATCTGCTGCGCTTTCCGCTTGGCGACCGCAACAAGGCGGAAACGCGGGAGCTTGCGCGCCGCTACGGTCTTGCCGTCGCCGACAAGCAGGACAGCCAGGACATCTGCTTCGTGCCGACCGGCCATTATGCGCAGGTGATCGAGCGGTTGCGGCCGGGCGCATCCGGGCCGGGCGACATTGTCGATCTCGACGGTTATGTGCTCGGCCAACACGACGGCATCATTCATTTCACCATCGGCCAGCGCCGCGGTCTCGGCATTGCCGCCGGCGCGCCGCTTTATGTGGTGCGGCTTGACGCTAATTCGCGGCGCGTCGTGGTCGGCCCGCGCGAAGCGCTGCGCACGCGCCGCATCCGCCTGCGCGACATCAATTGGCTCGGCGACGGCACGATCGAAGACGCGATCGCGCGGCATCCGGAAGTCTTCGTCAAAGTGCGCTCGACGCGCGCGCCGCAGCCGGCTTGGCTGCATGCTGGCGCCTCGGGCATCGAGGTCGAATTGACCGGCGGCGAAGACGGCGTGTCGCCGGGCCAGGCTTGCGTGTTCTACGACGCGGCCGAAGGCCAGGCGCGCGTGCTCGGCGGCGGCTTCATCGCCGGCACCGTCGCCGCCGCGCAAGGCTTGAGCAAGCCCGACGCCGCATTGGCCGCCGCGGCCGCATTGCGTTGAGTCGCATGTTGTCGCGTTGAGGCTTTGGTACGGGGGCAACTTTGGGGGCGGACCTCGATAAAGACGGCGTCGCCAAAGCCTATGCTCGCTGGGCGCCGATTTACGATTTCGTATTCGGCGCCGTCTTCGATCGCGGACGCCAGGCCTCGATCGCCGCGGCCGAACGGATCGGCGGCCGGATTCTCGAAGTCGGTGTCGGCACCGGCCTGTCGCTGCCCGATTATTCCCGGTCGAACCGGATGATCGGCGTCGATCTCTCGGCGCCGATGCTGCGCAAGGCCAAGGAGCGCGTCGCCGAGCATCGGTTGACCAATGTCGACGGTCTCGCGGTGATGGATGCGCAGAATCTCGGTTTTCAGAACGAGTCTTTCGACGTCGTTGTCGCGCAATATGTCATCACCACGGTGCCTGACGCCGAGGCGACGCTCGACGAATTCGCGCGCGTCACCAGGCCTGGCGGCGAAATCATTCTGGTCAATCATCTTGGTGCTGAAGACGGTTTTCGCGCCGCCTATGAGAGCGCCTTTGCACCGATTGCGCGCCGGCTCGGCTGGCAAGTCGGCTTTCGCTGGGAGCGGCTCGAACAATGGGCCGCGCACCGCGGCGGAGTAAAGCTCATCGAGCGGCGGCCGATGCCGCCGCTCGGGCATTTCTCGCTGGTTCGGTTCGGCAAGGTCGACCGCAGCGCGAATTGAGGGCTGGGCTAGCCGCGCCGCTCCGCTTCCCAATGCCCCGAACACGCCGAAGTCGATGAGCGACCGCTCCAATGGCCGTCGCCATAGTCGCCGTTGAGACGGCCGGAGCCATTGGCGGATTGACCGCCGGCGCTGACGCCGACGCTGACATTGCCGCGCGCATCGACATGCCCGGAGACGCTGAACGACGGGTCGTCGTAGGACACCCGGCCGTCGGCGATCCGCAGCGCATAGCGATAGGCGCGGTCGCAACTGCCGGAATCGGTCACGATGAGGACGCTCCAGGTTCCGTCATAGGGGCCGCGGGCGAGCGCCTCGGACGTGCTCGCAGGCAGAGCCAAAAATGCGGCGCCGAGCACGCCGGCCGCCAAAGTTGCCCTTAAAATGCTGAGTTTTTCGATGGCCATGCCTGTCTCCAAGGTTATGCGAACAATGTTATGCGAATCGGGTTGTCGCCGCGCAATTTAGGCTCTTTATGTTACTTTCCGCTGACCCAGCTTTCGACCTTGCCTTGGGTCTTGGAAAGATCAGGAAACTACCCTAAATCTTGCCCCGCTGGCGCTGGATTCAAGGCCTGTCGGGCCTTCATCAGCCGGTCCCATCTCATCTGCGATGGCGGAGTAGCTCAGTTGGTTAGAGCAGCGGAATCATAATCCGCGTGTCGGCGGTTCGAATCCGTCCTCCGCTACCAGCCTTTCAAGCATCTGCCACCCGCCTTTGACCCACCCGGTTCGCCGGCGTTGCTGCTACGCTGCGCACAAGCAAAGCCGGGAGGATGCATGCCAGATCATATAATGACGCGCCGCGTAGCGTTGGGCGCGGGAGCCGCTGGGATCACGATGTTGAGTGGGACGCAGGCGAGGGCGCAAGCCGCCACGCGCAAGACATTCGTACTCGTCCACGGCGCCTATCATGGCGGCTGGTGCTGGCGGCGCACCGCCGACATTCTCGAGAGCCATGGCCACAAGGTCTATGCGCCGTCGCTGACCGGCAACGGCGACCGCTCGCATCTTCTAAGCAAAGACATCAATCTCGACACCCAGATCACCGACATCGTCAATCTGGTGAATTGGGAAGACCTCAAGGACATCTGCCTCGTGCCGCATTCCTACGGCGGCTGGCCGTGCTCGGGCGCGCTCGAACGGATCCACGACCGCGTTGCTTCCATCGTCTGGCTCGACGCGTTCAAGCCGAAGGACGGCGAGAAAGGCACCGACTACATATCGGAATTCAGCCGCAAGGCCATGGAGGAGGCGGTCGCGCGCGGCGAGCCCGGCCGCAAGCCGCCGCCGGCGAAGACGTTTTCAAAGAGCGAGAAGGATTACGCCTGGATCGATTCGAAGCTGACGGAGCAGCCGAACGGTCCGGCGCTGCAGACGATCAGGCTCACCGGCAAGCGCGACGCGATCGCGAAGAAGACCTATATCCGCGCGCCGCAATATCCGCAGGCTGCCTTCGACAAAGCGCTCGCCGAATGCAAGGCCGATCCGTCGTGGCAGACATTTGTCAACGACACCAGCGGCCACGACGTGATGATTGATCAGCCGGAATGGCTGGCGGATGTGTTGTTGAAGGTGTCGTAGCTGAAGCATGTCTATCAATGCCGCGTCGCGCTCTCCGTGCGCAGCGCGCTGTCAGCCAGTTGGCGCAGCCGATGCACGGCTTCGGTGGCTTCTTCGGTATTGAGGCTGGCATAGCCGAGGCGAAGCCCGCGCTCGTCGAACGGTGCAATGGCGAATGAGCGCGAGGGAAGGAATCGCACTGTGCCGCGCGGTACGCCCATTTCGATGGCGTCGAGCACCGTCGCATCGCGAAACGTAATCCAGAACGCAAGGCCGCCGTCCGGCACTTTGAAGTCGATCAGGCCGTTGAAATTTTTCCGTAACAGCTCGGCGAAGGCATTGCGCCGTTTGAGATAGACCTGCAGCGCCTTGCGCGAATGGCGGTGCAACTCGCCGGACTCGATCAGTTCGGCTACCGCCAATTCCGTCGGTGCATTGCCTTGCCGGTCGACGATGACGGTTTCATTCGCCATCATGCGGATGACGTCGGGGGCCGCGGCGACATAGCCGATGCGCAGACCCGGCAACAACAGCTTCGACATCGAGCCGATATAGACGGTGCGGCGCGGCGCGTAACTTGCCATCGGCAATAGCGGCTGCTGCTCGAAATGAAATTCGTGGTCGTAATCATCCTCGATGATGGCAAAGCCGAATTGGCTTGCGAGATCGAGAAGCCGCAAGCGCCGTTGCGGCGTCAGCGACACCGTGGTCGGAAATTGGTGATGCGGCGTCAGATAGAGTGCGCGCACTTTATGCTTGCGGCACAGCCGCTCGACGTCTGTGACATCCAAGCCGTTGTCGTCGAGCTTGGCGCCGACGACGGTGGCGCCGGCGGCGCGAAACGCCTGCCAGGCCGGCGCGTAGCTCAAGCCTTCGACCAGAACGGTCTCGCCCGGCCGCACCAGAATGCGCGCGGCGAGAAAGATCGCCATCTGACTGCCGCGGGTGATGCAGATATTGTCGGCATTGGCGACCAGCCCGCGATGCGTCATCAACATATTGGCGATGGTGGCGCGCAGGATCGGCGAGCCGCGCGGATCGCCATAGCCGAGCAGATTGCCGCGCACCGCCTGACGCAACGCCGTCCGGTAGGCGCGCGACAGCACGTCCGGCGAGAACAGCCGCGCATCCGGTGCGCCGTCATCGAACGTCAGCTGCGTGCTCTCGACGAAAGCGGGGAGGGGATCCACCGCGGGACGGATCTTGAATTCGGGCGCCGAGGCCTCGGGCCCGACGTCGGGCTGCAGGATCGGTGCCGGCCGCGGCGCCAGTTCCGGCAGCGAGCTCGAGACGATGGTGCCGCGCGTGCCGTCGGAGGCGAGCCAGCCCTGCGCGATCAGGTCGTCATAGGCGATGACGATGGTCTTGCGGTTGACGCCGAGCGTGGTCGCAAGCTCGCGGCTGCTCGGCAAGAACGTGCCGGGCAACAGGCGTCCGCGCTGGATGTCGTGGATCAGCGCCTGAACGATCTGCTGATAGACCGGAATGCTTCGCCGCCGGTCGACCCGCTCGGCAAGGCTGATTTTCCAAGGCCGCAGCACTGGACCCCTCCGTCAGTCATTCTTGGACCTTTTCCATGGTCCATGGGGACCATACGCTCACGGGACTTGGCAAGGAGTTTTGGCAAGCAGTCTGACTAGGAAACGTGCAGCGACCATGTCTTCGGCAGCCATGTCTTTGGCAAGATTGCCTTTGGTAACTCTCAGCCGCACCGGCAAGAGCTTTCCGGTCAATCAGGGCGAGGTCATCCTCGACGCGGCGCTGCGCCAGGAAATCTGGCTGCCGCATGCATGCCGCGGCGGCACTTGCGGCAGCTGCAAGGCCATCATCGTCGCCGGCTCCGTCACTTATGACGAAGGCGCACCGCTGCGAACGCGGCAAGCCGCGTTGCGCAGCGAGGCCTATTTGTGCTGCGCCAAGGCTGTTGGCGACGTCACCTTCGATGTCGCCGAACTGCCGGCGCGGCCGATCGGCGCCATGTATCGGCGCCCGGCGCGCATCGCTTCAATCGCAAAGCCATCGCGCGATGTCGCAATCGTAACGCTCAAGCCGCCGCCGAATGCGGCGATCCGATTTCGCCCCGGCCAATACATTTCCCTGATCGGCGATGACGGCCGCCTGCATGCGTTCTCGATCGCGAATGCGCCGCGCGCGGACGGCACGCTCGAGCTTCATATCGGCCGCGTCGCCGACGGCCGTTTCACCACGCATGTGCATGAGCGCGTGCAGGCGCGCGACATTCTGCGCTTCGAGGGGCCGTTCGGCGAATTCGGATTCTGCAACGACGAGACCGCGGTGCAGCGCCCGGCGATTCTGCTCGCCGGCGGCACTGGGATCGCGCCGATCAAGGCGATGCTAGAAGCGGCTGAGCAGGGCGGGATGCGGCGCGAGTTGCATCTTTATTGGGGCAGCCGGCACAGGGACGGGCTGTATGCGCTCGACCAATTCGCTGCGAAAACTTGCGCCCGCTTCACGCCGGTCCTGTCCGAGCCGTCAGCGGAAGACGGCTGGGCCGGACGCATAGGCTTCGTGCATCGCGCTGTGCTGCAGGATTTTCCGGATCTGTCGCGCTTCGACGTCTATGCCTGCGGCAGCCCCGGTCTCATCGATGCAGCATTTCTCGATTTCACGCGGCGCGCCGGGCTGCCCGCGGATCGTTTTTTCGCTGACGCTTTCCACAATGCGGGGACAGTTCCGCTAGCGGCCAGCGTCGCGGGCTAATGCCGGGCCACCAGGAGACGTGTCATGCCGACAATTTCCGATCTCTTCGTTTACCCCGTCAAATCCTGCGCCGGGGTGCGCATGAAGGAAGTTTCCATCGTGCCGACCGGATTCGAATTCGATCGCAATTGGATGGTGGTGGATGCCGACGGCAATTTCGTCACCCAGCGCGAGCATTCAACGCTGGCGCTGGTGAAGCCGCAGCTCAATGGCGGCATCACGCTGACCGCGCCCGACATGGAGCCTTTGCATCTGTCCGCCAATGGCGGCGGTGGGCCGGTCACGATCTCACTCTTCGGCGAAAAGCACGGCGCCATGTCGACCACGCCGGAGGCCGATGCCTGGTTCAGCAAATATCTCGGCGGCGCATTTCGGCTCGTGAAGTGCGATCCGGCGACGCTACGCAAGGGCGGTGTGCAATATCCGGAGCGCGACGCGGCGCCGACGAGTTTTGTCGACAATTACGGCGTTCTCGTCATCTCGCAGGCCTCGCATGCCTCGCTCAATCAAAAGCTGCCGCAGGCGGTGCCGATGAATCGCTTCCGGCCGAACATCGTCGTTGCCGGTATCGACGAGCACGACGAAGACTATTTCACCAATGCCCGCTGCGGCGATGTCGGGCTGCGCTTTGTCAATCCGTGTTATCGCTGCAGCCTGACCTCGATCGATCAGCAGAGCGCGATGCCCGGCCTCGACGTATTGCCAACGCTCTCGACCTATCGTTACGACGAGGCGGTCAAGGGCGTGAAATTCGGCGCCTACGCGGCGATCAGCGGCGGCGTTGGGTCTGCGCTCCACGTCGATTCCGATCTCGACGTGGACTGGAGTTTCTGACGCAGCCTGTTTTTGCGCGGCCTATTGTTGATTGAGACGTGATCGTCTCGGAAAACGGCTTCCGTTTTTCCGGATCATGCTCGAGGCCCGCCCCGAATACTGGTGCGCTGTTCTCGCGCCGCGCCTGCGGCACTCGGACGGCGACACGGTCTTTTTCACTTCTTAATCCGCGCTACGCGCGCCGCAAAGCTCTTGCTGCCGCCCCAATCGCGGGGCCCGCGCGAGTGCACGCAATGTAAGCGTGGATAGGGTCCACTGGACCCCATGCCATTTGGAAACTGGATGTGTTGACGGGTCCATCCGCGCAATAGCCTTCAATCTAGGCCTGCCGCATCGTGGTCTTGAGACCGGGCTCGGACGTCGAAGGGGCGCAGGACGTGTCGTCCAATGCAACGGAGCCTATGGTCATGCCTAACATCGCGCTGAAACCGAACTGTCTGAACTTCTCTGAAGTGCTGGCGCAAGCCGTGGCACTGATTTCTCCCACCATGACGGCAGCTCTGATCATCCCGGTGATGTATTCGAACACCGGCGATTGGAGCTGGATGTCCTATGCTTTGGGCACCGTCATGCTGCTGTTCGTCGCCTACAATCTCAACCAATTCGCCAGCCGCTCCACCGGGGCAGGCTCGATGTACGCTTACATCTGCCGCGGCCTCGGCGTCACCGCCGGCGCGGTCGGCGGCTGGTCGCTGATCTGGGCCTATCTCGGCATCTCAATCGCCGGCGCCACCGGCTTCTCGATCTTCGCCGACACGCTTCTGAAAATGGTCGGACTGAATGTGCCGCCGGTCGCGCTGTTTGCGATTTGCGTGGCCACGTCCTGGTATTGCGCCTGGAAGAATGTGACGCTCTCGGCCTTGCTGATGCTGTTCTTCGAGGGCATTTCGGTGGCCTTGATTCTCGCTCTGTGCTTCATCGTTCTGTCGCAACACCACTTCGCGGTCGACACGGCGCAATTCGACGTCAGCCAGTTGCCGTGGTCGAGCGTCGGTCTCGGCGTCGTGGTCGCGATCTTCAGTCTGGTCGGCTTCGAGTGCGCCACCGCTTTCGGCGATGAAGCAAAGGATCCGCTGAAGACCATCCCGCGCGCGGTCATGGTGAGCCTCATCATCTCCGGCGCCTTCTTTGTCTTCGTCACCTATGTGATGGTACTCGGCGTCCGCGGCTATTCGACGCCGCTCGACAAATTGGACACGCCGCTGAACACTTTGGCGGAGCTTGCTCACGTCGGGGTGCTGTCGATCCCGCTGTCGCTCGGCGCCATGGTCAGCTTCTTCGCCCTCAATTGTTCCTGCGTCAATGCCGGCTCGCGCGTCATCTATGCGATGGGCCGTCACGGCATCTTCCATGAGGCGACGGCGGAAGCTCACGCGACCAACGAGACGCCGCACATCGCGGTGACGATTTTTGCGATCATCTCGTTCTTGCTGCCGACCATCGCTGCGCTCCGCGGTCTCGCGCCGCTCGATATCTTCAACTATGCCGGCACGCTCGCGGCCTTCGGTTTCATCACGCCGTATTGCCTCATCACCGTGGCGGCGCCGGTCTATCTCAAGCGGCTCGGTGAGCAGCGCCCCATCGATCTTGTGATGTGCGCTGCCTCGCTTGTCCTCTTGATGATCCCGACCGTGGGCAGCGTCATCCCGATCCCGGATCCGCCGGTCAATTACTTCCCTTACGCCTATCTCGTCTATCTTGCCGTCGGGATTGTGTGGATCTTCGCCTTCCACGCCCGCAAACCTATGGCGGTCGGCGAGATCAAGCAGGATCTCGAAGCAAGCCACGCCCGGTTCCAGCAAGACGTGGCGCCGGTGTCGGCGATCGGCAGCCCGAAAGCGGCGTAGCGACTTTATCCGAACGGCGCGAGCAACCTTCCCCTCTCGCGCGGCACGGACATTGACCGTCATGACCGGGATCGCCTAATCCCGCTCATGGCGGTCGGTGTATTTCAGGGAAAGATTGTTCGAGGCCGACATGAACGGCAAAGTCGCCTCCTTGAATGTCGGCGAGCCGCGGCTTGTCACCTACCGGGGCATGTCGTTTCGCACCGGGATTCTCAAAACGCCGATCGACGCGCCGCTGACCTTGAAGCGGCTCAATTTCATCGGCGACGGCCAGGCCGATCTCTCGGCGCATGGCGGCATCGACAAGGCGGTCTATTGCTATCCGCTCGAACATTACGAGTTCTGGCGCGGCGAGATCCGCCGCGCGGCGCTGCCGATGGGCCAGTTCGGCGAGAATGTCACCACACAGGGCCTGCTCGAAAGCGAGCTTCGCATCGGCGACATTCTGCGCATGGGGACGGCGCTGCTGCAGGTCTCCGAGCCGCGCATCCCCTGCTACAAGCTGGTGATGCATATGAATGCGGGGAGCGATTTCTCGGTGCGCTTTCTCGCTGCCAACCGCACCGGCTTTTATTGCCGGGTTCTCGAAGAGGGGACCGTCGCGCCGTCGGATGCGATCACGCTCATCTCGCGCGAAACCTCTTCTCCGGCGGTGAGCGAGGTCATCGCGGCGACTCAGTTTACCGATCGCGATCCGGTGCGGCTGCGGCGGGTGGTGCGGGCGCGCGACATTTCCACAAAGTGGCGCACGCGGGTGCGGCGCATGATCGATGCCGAGTTGCGCCGGCGCATGGAGCAAGCCGCGCCGCAGTCCCGGCGGCTCGTCGTTGATGAGGTTGTGCCCGAAGCGCGCGATGTTTGTTCGATTTGGCTTCGGCCGCGCGACGGCGAGCCGCTGCCGCCGGCGCTGCCCGGTCAATATCTGACGCTCGCCTGGCCGGACGGTCTCAAGCGCACCTACAGCCTGTCGGCACGCGATGCTGACAAGCGCTATCGCATCACCGTGAAGCTTGAGCGCGACGCGCAAGGCGGGCTCGGCCCGGGCTCGGCGCGGATCGCGGCCCTCAAACCGGGCGATACATTGGATGTCGAGCGGCCGCGCGGCAATTTCCATCCCGATGTCGAGGCCGATACGCCGCTGGTTCTGGTCGCAGCCGGCATCGGCGTGACGCCGATCATGCATATGCTCGATCGCGTCACACGAGACGGCAGCCGCAAAGTCTTTGCCGCCTTCGGCATGCGCGAGCCAAAACAGCATCCGCTTATTAACGAGCTCAAGGCGCTCACGGCGGAACGGCCAAATCTCGAAGTAAAGCTCGCATATTCGCAATATGGCGGCGAGGCGGTCGCTGGCTTGCCTGCGCCCAAGCACGGACGGCTTGCGCCCACCGATCTTCTACCGCATGCGGCGGCGCCGCTTGCCGAAGTCTTCATCTGCGGTCCGGGCGGCTTCATCCGCCACATGAACGACGGCTTGGCCGCGGCCGGCATCAACCCGCTGTGCATCCGCTACGAGGCGTTCGGGCCGTCGACACTGTTGCCGGCGCGCGGCGATGCCGCTGCCGATCCGGCGGCAAAGTTCAACGTCACATTCGCGCGCAGCAATATGGAAGCGGTGTGGACGCCGGCGTCGGGAACGCTGCTCAACCTCGCCGAGGCTGCGGGAATCTCGCCGACTTTCGGCTGCCGCGCCGGCAGTTGCGGCCTGTGCCGCACCGCGCTCAGCGAAGGCCGCGTCGGCTATGTCGAACCTATCGACGAGCCCGGAGCGGGCTACGTCTATCCCTGCTGCGCCATTCCGGAGACGAATTGCCGTCTGGAGATGTAGGCGCGCAACGCTAAACGCGTTCGCGCGGCAGCCAAGCTCAGTGCTGAACTTTCAGATTTTCCGCCGACATCTTGCCGCGGTTTGCGACCTCTTCGTATTCGACGACTTGGCCTTCATCGAGGCCGTTCAGCCCGGCGCGTTGCACCGCCGAAACGTGAACGAAGATATCCTTGCCGCCGGCTTGCGGTTGAATGAACCCATAGCCTTTTTGGCTGTTGAACCACTTCACGGTACCCTGAGGCATTATCTGCTCCACTCGAATTGACGACCGCTGCCACGCATCGCGTTGTTTCGCACCGAGCCGTTCGTGCCGTTCTTGCATCAAGAAGATCGCGCGGTCGTACGCAGACTGCCGCATTTTTCGCCGCGTGCTTCTAAATGAAATCATATAGGTAGGGCGATGTTATGTCCTGCCCGATTTGACGCCGAGCGGGAATACGGAAGGCAAGCATTGGCGACGTCGTGAACGGTTCCTTGCCAGGCGCGCGCAAATCGGAACTAACAGCTCGCAGAAATGCCGAATATTTTCCGATATTTTTGCTCGCTGATCGGCGCTGCGGCAAAGCACCAATCAACAATCAAAGCAGTCAACAATCAGAACGTCACAAAATCCAGCACGTGACCGCCGAAATCATAGACAATCCAAGCATATTCGGCTTTGACCGAGTCCTCGGGCGCGTCCCGCAGGCGCACCTCGATGGCATGGGCGCCGGCCTGGCGGACAAAGGGATGCGCGCCGATGGTGACGCTTTCCAGATAGGCCTGCTTTGCTCCGCTCAATCGCTTGAAAGCATCTGCTTGCAGTGCCGCAAGCTTCTGTGCGTCCAGTGCCGCAAGGTCGGTAACGGAGAAACGCGGTCCCATCGAATCGAGCGAAAAGCTGATGCCGGCGCGCGAGACGCCGTTGCCGGTGAAATCGAAGGTCGCCGCCTGGCCGCCATGCGCCGGGTCGTTGATGGTGATGCGTCCGCGCCGCTCGTCGGCGACGATCGAGGCGATCTTGGCATTCTGGCCGAAGATCGCGCCGACGCGGGCGATGGCGCCGGCGAGCGCCGACGGATCGCGCCAGTCGATTTTGGGGCGGCGCGATTCCGGCAGATCGACGCGGACTATGGCGCCGGTTTTGTCGGCGACCACCGTGGTCACTTCGCCGCTCGGCTCGACGATTTCGACAGTCCAATTCAGAACCGGCTGGCCCGGCTGATCGGTCGATACCGCAAGCGCGATATTCTTGATGCTCGATCGCGGGATCGCGGCTTTGGCCATCGCGTCGCTTGCGAGCTTGCCGACGATGGTCCAATCGACGTCGTTGATGCTGAACGAGGCCGGCGCCGGCGTGCCCATCTGCGCGCTGACGTCAATGGTGCCGAGCTGTTGCTGCAGTCCGTTCAGATCCCAAGTGAATGTCGCGGTCGACGGCAGGTCGCCGCCCAATCGGGCGAGCGACTGGTCGCGGATATTGGTGCCGAACGCCACCGTCTTCGGCGCGATGCCGACTCTCGTCAGAACCGATTGCGTGCCGATGGCGTCGCGAAACGCCATGGCGGCATCGGCCGCGAGCTCGGGCTCTTTGAGGATATTGAGCGTTTTCGCGCGCTGGGTGCCGCTGAGATCGGCGCCGATGATGATGCCGTCGGCATTGGCGGTGATGTCGGCGCGCTCGCGGCCGCTGTCGATATGCAAGGTCCAGCGCACGTCTCCGCTCGACGGCTCCGGCAGGATGAAGGTCTGCCGCTCGATTTCCATATGCGTGACCTTGGCCTCGTCCTGCAGGCGTGCGCGCGCGATGGCTGCTTCCATGAGCTTCGGCGCGGCGGGGAATTGCACCGTATCGAGGTCGAACAGGTTCGCCGCGATGTCCGGATTGATCAGCGTCGGATCGACCGGCTCCGGGCCGGTCAGGTGCCGCAGCGGAATCATGCCGAGATAGTTGACGATGCCGTAGCGCCAGCGATCGATGTGACCCGGATTCTTTGGATCCTGCGCCTCGATCTCGATGCCGTTGGCGTCGCCTTCAATCTTGAGCACCCGCGCATGCGCGCCGACCGCTCCGCGCAGCACCGAGATGGCCAGGCTGAAATTCGAACTATCGTCGATAAAGCCCGCTTCCGCGCCGCCACCCGATGCCAGCAGGATTGCGCCGATCAGTGCGCAGAGAGCTCTCATCCGGAACCTCGCTGGTTGGCGTAGCGCATGTCCCGGAAAAGGGGGCACCGGTTTTCCGATAAGGACATGCGCCAATCGAAAATCCAGTACGGCGCGATGTTTGGTCGCCATAGCATGATGCGCGGTTCAGGCCTTAGCGCATGATCCGGAAAAGTGGAATCCGGTATCCGAAAAGATCGGGTTCCGCTTAATTTCTGACCGCGAAATCTCGCAATATTTCCGGCCGGAAGGCAAGCCCGTGTCCTGGCCGCTCCGGTGCGGTGATCATGCCGTTTTTGACCGGCACCGGCTCTATCCACAGATCGTCGGACAGGCCCATGTCCTCGATCCAGAGCCCGTTCGGGACGGAGGCCAGAAGCTGCACGTTCAGCTCCGGAAACAGATGCGGCGCGATCGTCATGCCCCAGGTGTCGGCGACGGTTGCGATCTTGCGCAATTCGGTCAGGCCGCCGCGCATCGGGTCGGGCTGCAGGATCGGCAGCCGCGGATTCTCGAAGAACGGCTTCAAATCGAAGCGGGTGAAATGCGTCTCGCCGCCGACGATGCGCAGATCGAGCGCTTCCGCGATCCGCAGATAGCCGGCGAAGTCGTCCGGCACCACTGGCTCTTCCAGCCAATACACATCGTAATCCTGAAACTTGCGGCCCATCAGGATGGCAACATCGGCGGTCCAACCCATATTGACGTCGATCATGATGTCGATGCCGGGCCCGACCGCCTCGCGCATGCGTTTGACATTGTCGAGGTCGGTGGCGAGGTCTGCGGTGTGGGCGACCTGCATCTTGATCGCCTTGTAGCCGCGCTCCTTATAGTGCAGCGCCTTCGCGATCATGCCGTCACCGCCGGCGCCGCGGAAGCAACCGGAGCCGTAGGCCGGCAACTGCGCACGGTAATGTCCCCACAGCCGATGCAGCGGCAGTTTTGCCGCTTTGCCGAGTGCGTCCCACAGCGCGATATCAAGCGCCGACATCGCCATGCAGGCGATGCCGCCGCGGCCGTAGGTGACTGTCGCGCGCCACAGATCCTGCCAGACCGCCTCCACCGCGCTCGCGTCCTTGCCGATGACGCGCGGAATGATCGCCTCTTCGAGGCATGCCGCGATGGTCTTCATGCCCGGCCGGAACAGCAGCAGATAACCCATGCCGCTGATGCCGCCTTTGGTCTCGACGTCGAGCACCAGAATGTTGCGGCTGTCGCCGAAAGCATGGCCCTTGAGCCATGGCGTGTCCGGCCATGGCACGCGCAACATGGTCGTTCGGATGGATGTAATGGTGAGGTCGGTCATGGAAACATTCGCCCGGACTTGAGCCGCTAAAGGCGGCTAAAGGCGAATGCTGCGAAAAGTTCGGCTTCGCGTCAACAACTGGCCTGATGTGTGGCGCGCGGGCGCCGGCCAACGCATCGACGCCGGCGGCGATCAGAACTTGTAATTCACTCCCGCGCGAACGACTTGCCCGTTATTTTTGACAGTTGCCGTCGCGGTCCAAGACTCCCCCGGGATAGCGGGAACGTTCGAAGCGATCATCGTCGATTGCGAGCCCAAATCGAAATACAGATATTCCGCCTTTACCGACCAGTGCTGCCAAGGCGCATATTCAATGCCGCCGCCGAGGGTCCACCCGGCTTGCCAGACCGTCGTGGAACTGAAGGCTGAGCCCACATTGCCCAATACGTTAGTCGCTGCGGCCGCATAACCAAGCGCGCTTTCACCGACGGCAACGCCGCCGGTCACATAGAACAAGCTCCGGTCGGCGGCGAAGCCGAAGCGAGCGCGCAATGTAGCCAAGGCATCAAGCCGGCGTGAGATATTGGTCGTTGCACCAAGGGCGCCCACACTGCAACACGCGGCGGTGGGCCATGATCGGCTTGCCGATGAATAGTCAAAATCCGCTTCGACACCCGTAACCCACGAACTGGACTGCCAATTGTATCCGGCCTGCAATCCACCGATCGCACCGGACTGACCGAGATTTGAGGTCAGCGGATAAATGCCGTCAGCTTGCCACGTTAAAGGACCGGCCCCGGCAAGGGGCGCCACATTTTGCGTCGCGGTCAAAGGAAATGACTTCGGGTCTGTCCACTCGTAGCCGCCGTTACCGCCGACGTAAAAGCCGGTCCAATTGTAAGGCGCTGGGTCCGCGGGCGCTGGCGGCGACGTCTTGACCGGCAGATCAGCCGCGCTCGCGGCATTCATCGCCGCGAACACAAAAAGCGCAACGACTGCCGCGAGCAAACTTTTCATCCGTATCCCCAAACCTGCGATTGGTGCCGAACGTACAGCCAGGATGCTGATTGTCTTGGCCTGGTGTGAAGTCGCCAGTCTCAGAAGGAAAGAATCGGCAATTTCCGCGGCGATGTTGCGCGGCGACCACAGAAGAAAGACGCCGACTATGCTCAGAGTGAACTTGACTATGCCTAGAACGAAATTGCGGATTAGCCTGAATTTGATATCCTGATCACATTGCACGTCGGGCAACGTAATTGCTATGAAGTGCGATGGACAGTAACGCGCCCGGCCGAATCGATTTCAATACCGACGTGCTGCCTGAGCGTGATCGCTTTCCGATGTACTGCGAGGAAATCGGCCGCCGCTATATCGGGCTCGATTTCCGGACGCGGGATCAATCCCGATTTAGCGCTACGCTCGCCTTGCAGCGCGCCGGCGCCGTCGACATCGTTCACAGCTCCAATGTTGCGCTTGACTCCGTCCGCACGCCGCAACTGGTCCGCGACGGAGACGACTCGCTGTGCGTGGTTCTGCTCGAAAGCGGCAGCGCGCATCTCATCCAGTGCGGCGACGATCATGAGTTCGATACGGCGATCGTTTGCGACGCGGCCTATGCCGGCGCGTGCAACTTCGTCACCACCGCCGAATTCTGGTCTTTACGGATACCGCGACGCAGGATCATGGAACTGCTCCCGCGCGCGACCCGCTTTGCCGGAGCGAAACTTGACAAAGACATCACCGCACAGCGCCTGCTGCTCGGGTACCTTCGTGCGACTTTCAATGTTCATTTGAGCGCCGGCCGGGCGACCGAACTCTACGGCGAGCACATTATCGATCTTGTCGCGCTCGCGCTTGGCGCTGATGGGGAAGGGCGCGCGGCGGCGGAGGAGCGAGGAGTTCGTGCGACGCGGCGTTCCGCTATTTTGCGCGAGATCGAAAGGCATGGCGACGACGCGGGACTAAGCGTGACGACAGTCGCAAGCGCGCTCGGCATCACGCCGCGCTACGTGCATCTGCTCCTGGAAGAAACCGGCAAGAGCTTCACGCATCACGTGTTGGAACGCCGCCTCGAACGCGCCGCGATGTTGCTGCGCGATCCGCGTTTGCGCCATCGCAAGGTTGCCGACATTGCCGCCGAAGCGGGCTTCAACGACTTGTCCTATTTCAATCGCGCCTTCCGCCGGCATTTTGGTGCGACACCGTCGGAAATTCGCGCCGGGCACCCGTACCGCCGATAAATACATCCAACATTTCTGCATTCGCGCCGGCGGCAAGTTTCGGGCTTGCTTGAAGCGAGCGTGTTTCAATCGAGTGTCTTCTGTGTTGCAAAGATAGGCCTGAAGCGAAATACCATTTCGCTTGAGTCCGTTGTTTGTTCGGCATGAACGCAGTATGTCGCGACCGCGACAAAGCGCCATGAATCGTCACGCACGTCTCGCCGCAATTCTCCGCACGATTGAAAGCCGGAGCGACGAGCCTGATTTGAGCGCGGCCGCGGTCGCGGCCTCGTTCGGGGTCACGCCGCGCTACGTGCATCTTCTGCTCGAGGGCACCGGCAAGAGCTTCACGCATCATGTGCTGGAGCGCCGTCTTGAACGCGCGGCTGTGCTGTTGCGCGATCCGCAATGGGGCCACCGTAAAGTCGCCGACATTGCCGCCGAAGCGGGCTTCACCGATCTGTCCTATTTCAACCGCGCTTTCCGGCGGCGCTTTGGCGCCACGCCTTCGGCCGTTCGCGCAACAGGGCACGGCGCCGCGTGACGGACGCTCTCCGCCGCCTTATGACCGACGTCATCGCCGATCTTGCAGCGCGCCAAACCCATCGCCACGGTGAAGTCGCCGCGTTCGGCATTGGTGGCTCGCGGCTTCGACTCGGCTTAGTGTGCCGGGGTGCCTGCCGCCCTGGGAGCGTGTTTTGGCTACGACGATCAACGTTTCGGCCTATAGCGACGCGCTGGTCGTGCTCGGCACCGCAGGCATCCTGGTGCCGATCGTCAGCCGGTTCGGCATTTCCCCGGTGCTGGCTTATCTCGGCGCCGGCGCGCTTTTGGGGCCGCTTGGTCTGGGTTCGTTGATCAAGGTGTTTCCGCCGCTGTTCTGGGTCACCGTCGGCGATGCCAAAGACGTTGCCGGCATTGCCGAGCTCGGGATCGTGTTCTTGCTCTTCCTCATCGGTCTCGAACTGTCGCTGTCTCGCCTTCTTACCATGCGCCGGCTGGTCTTCGGGCTCGGCGGCCTGCAGGTGGTGGCGACGACAGCGCTGCTCGCCGCCGCGGCTGATCATGCCGGTCTTAGTCATTCCGAAGCGATCATCCTCGGCGCCTGCTTGTCGCTGTCGTCGACGGCGATCGTGCTCGAGCTGTTGTCGAACCAGGAGCGGCTCACCAGCAATGTCGGTCGCGCCGCGTTTTCGGTGCTGCTGGCGCAGGACCTCGCCGTCATCCCGATCCTGATGTTCATCTCGCTCTTGGCGGCGGGGCCCGGCGGCTCGGTCCTGCAAAGCCTCGGCCGGGCTTTTGTGCAGGCCGTGGTCGCGCTGACCGTGATCGTTCTGTTCGGCCGACTGCTGATGCGCCCGCTGTTCCGGTTGGTGGCCTCCACGCGCTCGCGCGAACTCTTCATTGCCGCCGTACTGTTTGTCGTGATCGCCGCTGGTGTCGTCGCCAGCGAAGCGCAGTTGTCGATGGAACTGGGCGCCTTCGTGGCTGGCCTGTTGCTCGCCGAGACCGAATACCGTAAGGCGGTCGAAGCGGCGATCGAGCCGTTCAAGGGGCTTCTGCTCGGAATTTTCTTTTTCACCGTCGGTATGGATATCGACGTGCGCGAATTGCTCTATGCGCCGGGTCTGCTGCTCGCCGCCGTTGCCGGGCTGATCGCGGTCAAGGCGCTGCTGGTGATCGGTCTCGCCAAGATGTTCCGCCTGTCCTGGGCGACTTCAGTCGAGACGGGGCTGCTGCTGGGGCCCGGCGGCGAATTTGCCTTCGTCGGCCTGGGCATGGCCTCGGCGCTCGGGCTGATCGAGGTCCGGCTCGCCAGCGCCGCGCTCGCCGTGACTTCGATCACCATGGCGCTGACGCCGGGGCTCTCGTTTGCCGCGCGGCGCCTCGGCGCGCGGCTGCGCACGAGCACGGCGGTCGCCGCGGAGCTAACGGCGCGGCCCACCGCCGAACAGAAACACGCCATCGTCGTCGGCTATGGCCGCGTCGGCAAAGTCGTTTGTGGGCTGCTCAAGGACCACGGCATTCCTTTCGTCGCCGCCGATTCCGATTCTTCGACGGTGACGCGCGACCGCCGCGACGGACACGAGGTCTATTACGGCGACGCCAGCGACGACAAATTTCTTGAAATCTGCGGGCTCGCTCAGGCGGCGGGCGTCATCATCACCATTCACAATCACGATCTCATCGACGAGGTCGTGGAACATGTGCGCGCCAAGCGTCCGGACATTCTCATCGTCTCGCGCGCCCGCGACGCCAATCACGCGCGCCATCTTTATCAGCTCGGCGCCACCGATGCGGTGCCGGAAACCGTCGAGGCGAGCCTGCAGCTTTCCGAAGCCGCGCTCGTCGGCCTCGGCATTCCGATGGGGCCGGTGATCGCCTCGATCCACGAGAAGCGTGACGAAATCCGCCACGACCTGCAGCGCGCTGCGCGCGAGGCTGGGCTTGAGCGGAGTCATGCCGTCAAGCCGAAGCGCAAGCTCTTGCGCCGCGGCGCCTCCTCATCGGGTGAGATTAACTCGAGCTAGGTCGATCAGCTCGCTGGCCCGGCCGTCGAGCACGGCTTTCATCATGAACAGGCCGAAATCGCGCGCTTCACCGAAAGTCGTCGTCGGCGGCATGATCAGCTCCTGACGTGCGCTGACGACGTCGACCAAAGCGGGCCCGTTGTGGCTCAGCGCCGCGCTCACCGCCGCTTTGAGTTCTTGCGGCTTCTCGACTCGGATGCCTTTGACGCCCATGGCCTCGGCCATAGCGGCGAAGTTCGGATTTTTCAGATCGGTGCCGCTGTCGAGGAAGCCGCCGGCCTTCATTTCCATTTCGACAAAGCCGAGCGTGCCGTTGTTGAGCAGAATGATTTTCACCGGCAGGCCGAGCTGCGACAACGAAATGAAATCGCCCATCATCATACTGAAGCCGCCGTCACCGGAAAACGATACCACCTGCCGCTTCGGAAACGCGGCTTGCGCACCGATGGCGTGCAGCATCGCATTCGCCATCGAGCCGTGGTTGAACGAGCCGACGATGCGGCGCTTGCCGTTCACCTTGAGATAGCGCGCCGTCCATGCGATCGGGGTGCCGACATCGCAGGTGAAGATCGCATCGTCCGCCGCCAGTTCGCTCACCAGCCGGGTGACATATTGCGGGTGGATCGTGGTGCTGCTCGGCTTGCTTTCGGCGAGTGCGTCAAGATTGGCGCGCGCCGATTTGTAGTCGGCCAGCGCCAGATCGAGAAATCGCCGGTCCGGCTTTTCGCTGAGTTGTGGCATCAGTGCCTTCAGCGTTTCCTTGATCGAGCCGAGCAGGCCGATTTCGAGCGGACAGCGGTTGCCGAGAGCTTCGGGACGGACGTCGACTTGCGCGATCTTGGCGTCTTCGGGGAAGAATTGCCGGTAAGGAAAATCCGCGCCGAGAACGAGGAGGACGTCGCAACTCTTCATCGCCTTGTAGCCGGAGGCGAATCCGACCAGGCCGGTCATGCCGACATCGAACGGATTGTCATATTCCATGTATTCTTTGCCGCGCAGCGTATGCACGATGGGCGCTTTGAGACGCTCCGCGAGCGCCACGACGTCGGCATGCGCTCCGGCGCAGCCGGCACCGCAGAACAAAGTGACCCGCGCTGAGCCGTTGAGCAGCGCCGCGAGGCGCGCAACGTCGTCCTTGTCCGGCGAAATCGCCGACTGCGTCGGAACGATAAATTTGGGTACCACCGCATTTGTCGATCTCAGTGCGACATCGCCGGGGATCACCACCACGGCGACGCCGCGCTTGCCGACGGCCGCGCGCATCGCCCGCAACAGGATTTGCGGTAATTGCGCCGGATTGGAAACCAGCTCGACGTAATGGCTGCAATCCTTGAACAGGATTTCAGGATGGGTGGCTTGGAAATAATCGATACCGATTTCGGTGCTTGGAATATGCGCGGCAATCGCCAGCACCGGCACGCGGCTGCGATGACAATCGTAGAGGCCATTGATCAAATGTAGATTGCCCGGGCCGCAACTGCCGGCGCAAACCGCCAACTCTCCCGTGAGATGAGCCTCGGCGCCAGCGGCGAAGGCTGCGCCCTCTTCGTGGCGCATATGCATCCATTCAATGGACTTGCCGCGCCGCAAGGCGTCGGTGAAGCCGTTGAGCGAGTCGCCGACAACGCCGTAGATTCTCTCGACGCCGGCATTCGCCAGCGTCTCGGCCATGAAATCCGCAGCAGTCTTGCTCATCGTCGGTCCTCCAAAGAGTTACTGATAGGGCGGGTGGAGCGAGCGCTCGAATAACGTGAGAGTCAGGCATCGGGTCACCGGGAGTCCAATCGTAGAATATCCAATTGGATGTGCGAAAGTCAGGGGTATCGCGCACTGATATAACCGGCCGGCATGGCTCATAAGACGATTTATGTCATTGTATCGGCGGCATTCGGTTTCTAAACTGTTTTAACTTGCCAGGATGTGCCGGCACCTGCAGCATCGAAACGGGGGCGTTGCGATGTCGGTCAAGCCCGGAGAGTTCGTGTCCCGAAAGCTGGCGCTCTCCGTCGCCGCTCTCCTTCTCGCCGCCTTCGGCGCCTTCGGCGCCTTCGCCGGGGAAGCGACCTATCCGGATCGTCCCATCACGATGATCGTGACCTTTCCGGCGGGCGGCGCGTCCGACGTCCTGGCGCGCGCGAGCGCCGACGCATTGTCGCGCGGGCTCGGCCAACCGGTGGTGGTGGACAATCGGCCCGGCGCGGGCGGCCATATCGGCGCGGAGTTCGTAGCGCATGCGGCTCCCGACGGTTACACGATTTTGTTCGGCACCAACGGCACGCTCGGGATCGGTCCGGCGCTGTACAAGAATCTGCGTTACGATCCGCAACGCGATTTGGTGCCGATCGGAATTCTGCACAAATTGCCGCTGCTGCTGATCGTCCACCCGTCGGTCCCGGCAAAAACGCTGCCCGAGTTGATCGACTACGCGCGACAGAATCCGGGAAAGCTCAGCTTTGCATCGGCGGGTGTCGGCACCGTGTCCCATCTCGCGGGCGAGCTTTTCAAGAGGGAGGCGGACATCGAGATCCTGCACGTCCCGTATAAGGGCGATGGCGCCACGTTCCCGGATTTGCTGGCAGGCCGCGTTTCGATGATGCTGGGGACAATACCGACGGCGCTGCCGCTGACGCAAAGCGGGCAGATGCGCGCGATCGGCGTGACGACGGAGGAGAGATCGCCATTGGCGCCGGATATACCAACGCTCGCGCAATCCGGCCTGCCGCAGTTCGATGTGAGCGCATGGACCGGCTTGTTCGCTCCCGCGGGCACGCCGCAGCCGATTATCGAACGCCTGAATGCCGAAACGCAAAGAATTGCCGCCGCGGACAGGGCCTACACCGCAGTGATCAAGTCGATGGCGACCGACGTCGTCAGCTCGACCCCGGAAGCGTTCGGCGCATTCGTGCGCGAGGACGTCGCGCGCTGGACCAAAGTCATTCAAAGCGCCGGTATCGCGCAAATCGAGTGAGATCACTGCAGAGAACGCACGATTGAGGAACGCCAGAGGAATGCCATGCTAAATAATACATCGCCGAACGATACAGCAGCGAACGATACATCACTGAGGGATACGTCCAACGCCGCGGCCTACGAATCCATCACCGTCCAACCGGTCTCGCCGCATATCGGCGCTGAGATCGGCAATATCGATCTGACCCGGCCGCTTCCCAATAATCAGGTCGAAGAGCTGCATCGGGCGTTCACCCAGTATCAGGTGATCTTCTTTCGCGATCAGAAAATCAGCTTCGACGACCAGATCCGCTTCGGCCGCTATTTCGGTCCGCTCGGCAAGCATGTCGGAGGCGCGACCATCAGCAAGACCACGGAAAATCCGCTGGTGCGAAAGTTCCACTACGACGAGACGTCGACGCAGATTTCCGGTGAGAACTTTCACAGCGACCAATCCTGCGGGGCGATTCCGCCGCTCGGCAGCATTCTTTACAATCACACCGTTCCGCCCGATGGCGGCGGCGACACGATGTTCGCGAGCATGTATGCCGCTTATGACGCACTATCATCGCGGATGAAGACCTATCTCTCGGGACTGACGGCGACCCATGACGGAGCGCGGGTCTTCGGTCCCACCGCGCCGAAGGCTGTTCATCCGGTCATCATCAGGCATCCGGTGACCGGCAAGAAGGTCATCTACGTCAACACCGACTTCACCGCGAAGATCAACGAATTGCCAGTGCTGGAGGGCGAGCGAGTCCTGCGATTCCTGGTCGATCATTGCAACAAGCCGGAATGGACCTGCCGCTTCCGCTGGACCGCGCATTCGATCGCGTTCTGGGATAATCGCTGCACCCATCATAAGGCGATTTGGGACTACTGGCCGCATGTGCGGTCCGGTTACCGGATTCAGGTCGAAGGCACCGCTGCACCCGAAGCCGGCTGACGCAAAGCGCCGCGCCGTACCGCCACGATCTCGGCAAGAATCGAGATCGCAATTTCGTCAGGCGTAATGGCGCCGAGATCGAGGCCTGCCGGTGCTTTGACTTTGGACAGGAGCTCTTGTGCTACGCCGCGTTCGGCGAGCGCGGCCTTCAACGCTTCCGCCTTCTTCCGACTGCCGACAAAAGCGAGGTAATCGACGTCGACCGCGAGCGCTGCCGCCAGGGCGGCTTCGTCGCCGCGCCCTTGCGTCGAGACGACGACGTAGCGGGACGCGGCCTCCTCGACCGGCAGCGCGAAGCCTTCGATGCGGTGATCGGCGTCGGCGAAAGCCTGTTGTTCGGCCGCCGGCGCGCAGACCGTGACGGCAAAACCGGAGCGTCTCGCAAGATCGGCGACGGCGACCGCCACCGGGCTCGAGCCGCAAATCACCACTTGCGGCCGGGGCAGGATCGGCTCGACGAAGATATCCATGGTGCCTTGGCTCGGGCACATATTCTTGGCGAAGCGCACGCCGCCTTGCTCCTCGCCGGCCTTATGGCCTTGGCCGTCGAGTGTGTCGGGCGGCTGCACCGAGACGAGCCGCGATTTGCCGTCCGCCATGGCGTCGCGCGCCGCTTTGAGCACTGCGGCGCGTGCGCAGCCGCCGCCGATCCAGCCTTCGGAAATCGTGCCGTCCGGCAGGATCACCGCTTTCGCGCCGGCTTTCGCCGCGGTCGCCGCCACTGTGCGCACGACCGTGGCGAGCGCGAACGGCGTGCCGGCGAGCTTGCGCGTCGAGACGATATCGAGGATGTCGGCGTGGTTCATCATATCCTCGCCAGGTAAGGCTCCAACGCCGCGAGGCTTTTCAGATTGTGCGCCGGCGCGAACAAATCGATATAGGGCAACGCCGCTTGCATGCCGCGCGCCTGCGGCGAATAATCGCGCCAGCCGATCAGCGGATTGAGCCAGATGATTTTCTTGCAGCGGCGGCGCAGGCGCCGCATTTCGCCGGCAAGCTCTTCCGGCGCGCCGGTGTCGTAGCCGTCGGACACGATCATCACCGCGGTGCGCGAATTGATGACGCGGCGCGCGTGCCAGCGATTGAATGTTGCCAGGCTTTCGCCGATGCGGGTGCCGCCGCCGATGCCTTGCGCCATCAACGACAGCTTTTCGACCGCACGCGTCACGTTGCGATCGCGCAGCGACGGCGAGACGTGTGCGAGCCTGGTGTGAAAGACGAAAGCCTCCGCCTCGCGGAATGCATCGACCACGCCGTGCAGGAAACGCACGAAGAACGCGGTGTAAAGGCTCATCGAGCCCGAGGCATCGAGCAACACGACGAGCCGCAGCGGCTTGATCTTGCGGCGGCGCCAGGCGAGGTCGAGCAGCGTGCCGCCGTGCGACACATTGCGGTGGATGGTGCGGCGCAGATCGAGCCGTCTTCCGCGACGGCGAATTTGCTCGCGGCGAACGAGCCGGGCCCGCATCGTGCGGGCGAGCCGCGCGGCGAGCGCCCGCGTCGCCGCGATGTCCTCGGGGTCGACGATGTGACGAAGGTCGGTTGCGGACAAGGTCTCAGCACGCGAGGCGCCGTCGCGGCGGCCACGGCCGTCCGCCTGTGCTTCAGCGTCCGCATCGTCGCGCCGCTCGACATGGTCGGGCAGGCCGAGCGCCTCCTGCGGCACATGCGCTTGCGCAAGCCGTCGCGGCGGCGCATGGGCCGCGGCCGGCGCACCGGAAAGAACCTGCCGCTGCCGCATGTCGCGGCCCTGCCAGAATGCTTCGAACACACCGTCGAAGCGATCCCAGTCCGAATGCGTCGCGCAAAACAGCGCGCGCAAAGCCGGCTTAAGCGAGGTCGGCTGTGTTGCGGCCGGAGAGGCGAGCACCTGCAACGCGTCCCGCGTCTCCGCAAGGCCGACGCAGAAGCCGTTGTTGCGCAATGTCCGCGCAAAGCCGGCGAGCCGGCGGCGCATCGGCGCGCCGATGCAGGGAAGATCGGATTGTGCGAGCGCACTATTCATCACGCCACCTTGCCCAAAAGGCGCTCGCTCACCTCGCGGGTCATGCGGGCGCGGTCTTCGTGGGTCTTGAGCAAACAGATCATCGTTTCGTAAACCGCCTCGGGTTCCTGGCGCAGGTCGTGCAGGCCGAGCCCGGCCAGCGTCGCCGCCCAGTCGAGCGTTTCGGCGACGCCCGGCACTTTGCGCAAATCCTCCTTGCGCACCGCCGCCACCATGCGCGCAATCTGCAAGGCCAGCGTGGTGTCGATGCCGGGTGTGCGCACAAGGATGATGTTCGCCTCGCGGTCGACCTCGGGAAAATTGATATAGTGATAAAGGCAGCGCCGCCGCAGCGCATCGGACAATTCGCGCGTGCCGTTCGAGGTCAAGACGACGTGCGGGATCGAGACGGCCTTGATCGTGCCGAGTTCCGGAATGCTGACCTGAAAGTCGGACAGGAGTTCGAGCAAGAAAGCCTCGAATTCATCGTCGGCGCGATCGACTTCGTCGATCAGCAGCACAGGCGGCGAGGGACGGCGGATGGCGGCCAGAAGCGGCCGTTCGAGAAGATATTTTTCCGAGAAGATATGCTCCTCGATCGCGTTGGCGTTTTCGCCGACGCCTTCGCGGGTTTTTATGGCGAGAAGCTGCCGCTGATAGTTCCACTCATAAAGCGCGGCGTTCTGATCGAGCCCCTCATAGCATTGCAGGCGGATCAATTCGGCGCCATGCACGGCGGCGAGCGCCTTGCCGACCTCGGTCTTGCCGACGCCGGCCTCGCCCTCAAGCAGCAGCGGGCGCTTGAGGAAATCCATCAGCCATAGTGCGGTCGCGATGTCGTCGTCGGCGACATAGCCAACGGCGGCGAGTCTTTCGGAAATGTCTTCGCGTTTCATTCGTGCGTTCCGCAGCACCTGATCATAATCATATGGTGCTCCGGCCGGCTTTATTCCGCATGCAGTCCGAGCTTCTCGGCAGCCGTCCAGGTGCGCCAATGGTCGTGCGGCATCTGGATATGGGTCGAGCCCAGGAACGCAAAGGCGTCGTTGACCGCATTGGAGAAACAGGGCACGCCGCCGACATTGGGGCTTTCACCGACGCCCTTGGCGCCGATCGGGTGATGCGGCGACGGCGTCGTGGTCCAGTCGGTTTCCCAATGCGGGGTCTCGACCGCAGTCGGCAGGAAATAGTCCATGAACGAAGCGGTGGTGACATTGCCGTCGTCGTCGTAATGAATTTCCTGCCCCATAGCGATGGCGAAAGCCTCGGTCAGGCCACCGTGAATCTGGCCTTCGATGATCATCGGATTGATGCGTGTGCCGCAATCATCGAGCGCATAGAAGCGACGTACTTTGACGGCGCCGGTATCGACATCGACATCGACGACGCAGATATAGGCGCCGAATGGAAAGGTGAAGTTCGGCGGATCGTAATAATTGATCGCCTCCAGCCCTGGCTCCATGCCGGGCGGCACTTCGTGATACGCCGCCCAAGCGAGCTCGGTCATGGTCTTGAAGCGCTCGGGATTGCCCTTCACGCGGAAGCGGTCGATGTCCCATTCCAGATCGTCGTCGTGCACTTCGAGCATATAGGCGGCGATCATCTGCGCCTTGGCTTTGATCTTGCGGCAGGCCATGGCGGTCGCGGCGCCCGATACCGGCGTCGAGCGCGAACCGTAGGTGCCGAGGCCGTAAGGCGCTGTGTCGGTATTGCCTTCCTCGACGGCGATATTGTCGGCCGGAATGCCAAGCTCGGTGGCGATGATCTGCGCGTAAGTCGTCTCGTGGCCCTGACCCTGCGACTTGGTGCCGAGCCGGCAGATGCCTGAGCCGGTCGGGTGGATGCGGATCTCGGCGGAATCGAACATCGCGATGCCGAGAATGTCGCAGGCGCGCGAGGGGCCGGCGCCGACGATCTCGGTGAAGAATGCGACCCCGATGCCCATCAGGTCGCGTGTCTCGCCGCGCTTGAACGCCTCGCGCTTTGCTTTCTGTTCTTCGCGCAGTTTCTTGTAGCTGACCGATTCCATCGCCTTGTTGAGCGCGGTCTGATAGTCGCCGGAATCGTATTGCCAGCGGAAAGCCGACGTATAGGGAAATTGCTCGCGGCGAATGAGGTTCTTCATGCGGAATTCGGCCGGATCCATGCCGAGCTTTTGCGCCATGATGTCCATGGCGCGCTCGATGCAATAGGCGGCCTCGGTAACGCGGAACGAGCAGCGATAGGCGACGCCGCCCGGCGCCTTATTGGTATAGACGCCGTCCACCAAACAATGCGCGGCCGGAAAATCGTAGGAGCCGCTGATGATGCTGAACAGGCCCGCCGGCCATTTGCTGGCATTGGCGCAGGCGTCGAACGCGCCATGGTCGGCGATCGTGTAGCAGCGCAGCCCAAGCACCTTGCCGTCCTTGGTCGTCGCGATCTCCACGTCCATGTGAAAGTCGCGCGCGAAGGCCGTCGTCGAGAGATTCTCGATGCGATCCTCGGTCCATTTCACCGGACGGCCGGTGACGATCGAGGCGACGATCGAACAGATGTAGCCCGGATAGGCACCGACCTTGTTGCCGAAGCCGCCGCCGATATCCGGCGCGATGACGTGAATCTTGTGCTCGGGGATTTTTGAGATCAGCGAGCCGACGGTGCGGATGACATGCGGCGCCTGGAACGTGCCGTAAAGCGTCAACTCGCCTTTGATCTTGTCGAAGGAGGCGACGCATTGGCAGGTCTCGAGCGGGCAGGGATGAACGCGCTGATAGACGATCATCTCCTTTATGGTCACGTCGGCTTTGGCAAAGGCCGCGTCGGCGGCCGCCTCGTCGCCGGCCGACCACGAGAAGATGTGGTTATAGTGCTTGCGCTTGCCGTGGGCGCCTTCGGTCTTGTCTTTCAGGTCCTCGCGGATCATCGGCGCGCCGTCGGTCATCGCCTTGAGCGGATCGACGAGCGCGGGAAGCTGCTCATATTCGACTTCGACCAGATCGGCGGCATCGGCCGCGACATAGCGGTCCTCGGCGATGACAAAAGCCACTTCCTGGTTCTGGAACAGCACCTTGCCGTCGGCGAGCACCATTTGCGTGTCACCGGCCAGTGTCGGCATCCAGGCGAGGTTGACGGTTTTCAGCGTCTCGGCGGTCAGCACCGCGACGACGCCGGGCACGGCCGCGGCCTTGCTGGTGTCGATTTTTTTGATACGCGCATGCGCATAGGGCGAGCGGTTGAAATCACCATAAAGCATGTTCGGCATTTTCACGTCGTCGACGTAATTGCCTTTGCCTTGAACGAAGCGGATGTCTTCGACGCGCTTCCTTTTGCAGCCCATGCCTTCGAGTTTGGCGGTGCGTTGTTCGGCCGTGGGGGTCATGTCGTTCATTCTGCGGCCTCCTGGAACGGCACGCCGCTGAGCTTGGCGGCGGCGAATTGAATAGCTTTGACGATGTTCTGATAGCCGGTGCAGCGGCAGAGATTGCCGGCAATGCCGAAGCGGATTTCCTCTTCGGTCGGGTTCTTGTTCTCCTGCAGGAGGCGATAAGCGCGCGTGATCATGCCCGGCGTGCAGAAGCCGCATTGCAGACCGTGCATCTCGCGGAAGCCTTCCTGGATGGCGTGCAGGGTGCCGTCCGCATTGGCGATGCCCTCGATGGTGCGGATATCGGCGCCGTTCGCCTGCACCGCGAACACGGTGCAGGCTTTCACCGACTTGCCGTCGAGGTCGACGGTGCAGGCGCCGCAATGGCTGGTCTCGCAGCCGATATGCGGCCCGGTAAGATTGAGTTGCTCGCGCAGGAAATGGATGAGGAGCGTGCGCGGCTCGACCAGAGCTTCGACGTTTTTGCCGTTCACCGTCATTTCCACTTGGGATTTTGCCATCTATCCTCTCCTCAGCCGCGGGCACGCGATTTGGCACGATCGAGCGCGCGCGTGAGCATCACGCCCGCCATCTTGGTGCGATAGATCGCGGGGCCGCGCGCGTCGGCGGCGGGCGACGTGATCGCCTCGGCGGCGGCGACGGCTTTTTTCACCGTGGCTTTGTCGAGCGACGAGCCGGTGAGGATTTTCGCCGCTTCTTCCGCCCACAAAGGCGTTTCCGCGACATTGGTCAGGCCGATCGAACAGCTCGCCACCTCGCCACCGGACATGGTGAGGACGATGGCGGCGGCGGCGGTGGCATAATCGCCGATCTTGCGCTTGAGCTTTTCATACGCATAACCGTGGCTCGCGGGCGGGGCGGGGATCCGGACCGCGGTCAACACGTCGCCGGCTTCGAGCGCAGTGAAATAGGCGCCCTGATAAAACTCCCGCGCGGCGATGCGGCGCTCGCCGCTCTTGCCCATGACGTGATAGGTAGCGCCAAGGCACATCATGACGGCGGGCATGTCGTTGCCGGGATCGCCATTGGCGACATTGCCGCCGAGCGTGCCGACATAGCGCACTTGCGGATCGGCGATCAGGAGCGAGGTCTCGCGCAGGATCGGCACTTTCGCCGCCAGGAGATCGGAGCCGATCAGATCGTGCTGGGTCGTCATGGCGCCGATGACGACGTCATCGCCGTCGCTGCGGATGCCTTTGAGATCGGCAATGTCGGCGAGGTCGACCAGATTGGCAGGCGTGGCCAGACGCAGCTTCATCATCGGGATGAGACTGTGACCGCCGGCAAGCGCGCGGCCATCGTCGCCGAGCTTGGCGAGCAGGCTGACAGCCTCCTGGACGGATTTCGGACGATGATAGCTAAATGCTCCAGGTATCACGGGCATCCTCCCTTGCGCATCCGGTCGGTCCGCGGTCGCCACCGCAGCCATCCAAGTTTTGCGCCCAATACCGGTTCGCGAAGTTTTTACAAAGGTGGCCGCCTGTGCGGCGCAGCAGCAAGCCTCGCTGCACCAGTGCTGCGGTCGATGCACGGACGGTGGGCTTCGCGCACCAATGGCGGCGCACCTGCACGAATTGCGTCAGGGTTTCTGACGCAATTGCCGCGAAAGGCGGAACATGGATGGCTTCGGTGAAACCCTATTGCGGTGCAAAATGCTGCCGGCGCCGTAAGGCGGTGGCAGGATCGTCGCCGGTCAGAGCCGCGACGCGCGTTTTCAGCCAGGTGATGCGGCTGCGGCTCACCGGCACCGTATAGTCGTGCGCGGCCTCCATCTCGACCAGCTCGTTGTCGCCGGAACGCTTATAGCCGACAACGCGGTCGATATTGACGATATGACTGCGATGGATGCGGACGAAGCGGCTTTTGTCGAGGCGTGACTCGACGTCGCCGATAGCGAGCGGACAAAACAATTTGTCGCTGCCGTTGAAGATATAGGTGTAATGCGCATTGGCGTGCACCGCGACGACGTCATCGACGGCAACGAAATGCGTCGCGCCATCGCGCTCGATCGGTAAATGACGGGCAAAGCGGCGCGGTGGCGCGCCGGCGCCGCCCAGCGGTCCGTAAGAGCCGCGGCCGAATTCGGGATTGGCATCTTTGCCGTTATTTGCGTGCGCCACGCTCGCGCCAGACACTGCCGGCATCGCCTCCGCCGCCGGCGCAATACTCGCAGCCGCTATCGCCTCCGGCGCTGCCCGTGCCGGGTCGGGAACCAGGAACAACAGGAATATCGCTGACAGGCAGAACGCCACCACGGCGACGACAATGGCGAGCAAGTCGCTCGACAAAGCCGGCGCGCTGGCGGCCGCGATCGAGGGAAACGGCAACAGAGTCAAGCCCTCCATCGCCGTGTAGTGCATGCCCGAGACCGCGATGCCGAACGCGATGGCGGAAAGGATCAGCGGCGGGCGTCCGCCGCGGCCCGCCGCGAGCCACAGCGCCAATCCTGATGCAGCGATTGCGATTGCCATGCTGGCGGCGACGTAAATGCGGTCGTGAATCATATAGGCGCTGGCGCTCAGCGCGCTCATGCCGATGTAATGCATCGTGAATATGCCGCCGCCCATCAGGCAGGAGGATAATGTCAGGCGCAGCATGGTGAGCGGGCCGGAGCTTGTGGCATAGACGGCGACGCCGACCACGATCACGCAGACCAGAAACGACAGCAGTGTCGGAAACACCAGATAATCGACCTGGAACGGCAGCCGCGCCGCCAGCATGCCGATGAAATGCATGGTCCAGATCGCGACCGCGAGCGAAAACGCGGCGGCGGCCAGGAGGAGCCGCCGACGCATGCCGGTCGCGGCCCCGATCTGTACTGCGAGGCTTAAGCCGACATAGGCGCCCTGGACCGCCGTAACGATCGAGAGCAAGACAAGCCACGACTCATATGTCACCGGCATGCCCGCATCCTTGCCAGGATTGGACGTCGAACCCGTTCGCCAACGGGTTGCGGCGACCATTATAGACGGGTTTTTGGCGAAGGCCGATACCGGTTACCGCTTCGGCAACCGGCGGCTGACGTGACGGCCGATCAGCCGTCGACGCCGTGCGGCGCGGGTGAATTGCTCTTCGCCGGAGCTTCGACCGACTGCTTGGGCGCTTCGCTCGGCGTGATTTTCGGCGTTTCGTTCGGCGACGCCACTTGCGGCGCCGGCGCGCCTTTCGGGCTTGCCACGACCGGGCTTGCCGTGGTCGGCCGGCAGGCTTCCCCGTGCACCGTTTGCAGGATCGAGTTCAGCGCCATGCCTTGCAGCCGCGGCGACTTGTCGATGGTGAAATGATCGATGCCGGGATCGCCCGAGACGTCGACATTCTGCAGCTTGCCGCGGAAGCCTGAGCCCGGCCGCATATGGGCATAATAGCGCTGCGTCATGTTGAGCACGCAGGCGACGTTCTTCGACGCCGCATAGGAGCCGGTGCCGTCGAACGGAATCACCAGCGCCACCGGCACGCCTTGGGCGTTGAGGCTCTGCGCCATCGTCATCACGGCATCGGCGCCGAGCGAATGGCCGACGAGGATGTAAGGGCCGTGATCGCCGGCGTGATATTCGGCCGCGATCTGCGCGACGACGGAATCAGCAACGGTGTGGTTATAAACGTTGGCATCGATGCCATGGCTCGCGATTTCGGTCGCGAGCTGATCCATGCCGAGCGAGAAGATGTTGAGAAGGCCGCGCATCAGATAGACGTGCGGGTGGGATGCCTCGGTCGTGCCCGGCGTGTGCTGCGCGCGTCTGGCCGCGCTCGACGCTGCCGGAGCTGCGGCAGCAAGCGCCAGGCTTGCGATGGCAAGCCCGGCGAATACGCGACGCAGACTTGACGCTGTCGTAAAGTCTCTGCGAGCGCCCGACATCGGCACTACTCCACGCTACGCTATAAACCCACGAACACACCGATAACGGAGACCACTATGGCGCAAACAAGGTAAAAATTTCCTTGTCGCCGGGGTCGGGCTGTGGATTTTCAGCGATTATTGGCGGCGCGGCGGCTGGCGAGTTCGAGCACGATCGGCCGCGTGGCCGCCTGGAGTGGCGTGCGCCGCACGTCCGAGAGCACGTGTAGGAAATGCGCGAACCAGGCCTGCACCGATGCGACTTTCAGCTTGCGCACCATCGCATGCCAGCGCTCGCGGCGTTCTTCGATGCTCATCTTCAGCGCGACCGCAATCTGGCGCGCCATGCCGTCGATGTCGTGCGGATTGATCAGGAGCGCCGCGTCGAGCTCCTTGGCCGCGCCGGCAAACGACGACAACACCAGCACGCCCGGATCGAGCGGGTTTTGAGCGGCGACATATTCCTTGGCGACCAGATTCATGCCGTCATGCAGCGGCGTCACCAGGCCGACGCCGGCGACGCGATAAAAGCCAGCAAGCGTAAGCTGCGAGAAGCCCTTGTTGAGATAGCGGATCGGCGACCAGTCGACTTCGCCGTGGCGGCCGTTGACTTCGCCGACGAGACCGGCGAGCTCCGATTTCAGCTCGCGATAGGCTTTGATATTCCCGCGTGACGGCACCGCGACCTGAAGCAGCGAGACGTGGCGCTTCAGCCCCGGCTCGATTTCGAGCATGCGATCAAAGGCGCGCACCCGATTGGCGAGCCCCTTCGAATAATCGAGGCGATCGACGCCGAGCACGAGCTTGGCGCCGTGCAGGCTCTCGCGCAGCCGTGTCACTTCCGGACGGGTGACCGACTTGCTCGCACGTGCGGCAAAATCATCGACGTCGATGCCGATCGGAAAGGTCGCGAGCTGGGTCAGTCCCCAATGTGACGCCACCGTCCCGTCGACGATGTTCAGGCTGAGTTCGGTGCGCAGAAAGTCCTCGAAATTCTGCCGGTCCTCGACGGTCTGGAAGCCAATGAGATCGTAGGCGAGCATGGCCTCGGCGAGATCGTTGCAATGCGGCACCGCCGACATGGTGCGGCGATCGGCCCAAGGCGTGTGCAGGAAAAAGCCGAGCGGGCGCTCGATGCCTTGTTGGCGCAGCTCCGCGCCCAGCGTCAGGAAGTGATAGTCCTGAACCCAGAACACGGCTTCAGGCGAATTGAAGCGCTGCAACGCGCGCCCCATGAACGCGTTGATCTCGCGGTACGACTCGTAGTCTTCGGTCGTGACATGAATGAGATCCGGGCGCGAATGCAGCGCCGGCCACAAAGCTGAATTGGCAAAGCCCTCGTAATAGCCGCGATAGTGCTGCGCCGGCATATCGACGGTCGCGAGTGCGCCGCTGCCGAGCGCCTCGATCTTGGCGAATGAATCGTGCGTCTGTGTCGTAGCGGTTTCTTGGCCACTCGAGCCGACCCAGATCGCGCCGGAATCGCGCACCATCGGCAACAGGGCTGCCGCGAGACCGCCGGCCAGCGGTTCGTCGGGCTTGGCGCGCGCGACACGGTTGGACACAACCACCACATTCATGGAACTCATCCTCCACTCCCCGTCGCACCGTCAACGATTTTGGCCGCGTTTTGTTCCCATATTGATGCGCCGCAGCACACGGCTGCTAAAGCGGTGTATTTACAATGGACAATTGTGGCGGGTTCCGCGTGATTTATTTTCTATGCATGGCAATTGCAGATTTCGCTCATGCCTCCGCATAAGCGGTGGTGGAGAGGAGACTCACTTCGGCGTGGCGCGAATCCAATCTTGTGTGCTGCACCACGATCGGCACGTCGGATTCGAATACCGAAGAATAAGCAGTGTCGCGGGGCACCTTTTGCGGATCGTTGAGATCGTTGAATTTCAGATGCAGCGTGCGCCGCGCGCCGACGGTGACGAGATAAGGGCCGGCCGGCTCACGATCGGAAAAGAAGATGGTGATGCGCACATGCGCCGTTCGGTTGCCGGCGTTGAGAATGCAGGCCGTCTCATGTGAGGCCAGCGCCGGATCGGTGAACGAGCTTTCCGAAGGAATATAGCCTTCAGCAATAGCCCAGCGGTTGCGGCCGAGAGATTCCATGATGAGAGTCCATGATGAGGCCCGTGTGGGTTTCGGGAGAATTTGTGTCAAAGAAAATTTTTCGCGCGTCCGACCTATCAACCGCGCCAATGCGTCATGGGTTCCGCAGCTGGAACTCTTTCGGCCGCTTGGCGTTCCTCTGCGGGGCGGACGATTGCGCAAAATACATTAGCAGGGTTCTTTCATGCGAGCGCTCACCGTTGCACCCGGCATTGCCAATTCGGCGCGGCTCGACGATATACCTGAGCCGCCGGCCTCCGATGGGGCGGTGTTGGTGCGCACGCTGGCGCTCGGCGTTTGCGGCACCGATCGCGATATTGTCGCCGGAGATTACGGCTGGCCGCCGCCGGGCCAGAAGCGGCTGGTGATCGGCCACGAGTCGCTCGGCCACGTAAAAGAGGCGCCGGCCGGCTGCGGGTTCAAGCCCGGCGATCTCGTCGTCGGCATTGTGCGCCGGCCCGATCCGGTGCCGTGTCCGGCCTGCGCCGTCGGTGAATGGGACATGTGCCGCAACGGCCTTTATACCGAGCGCGGCATCAAGGAGCGCAACGGCTACGGCTCCGATGTCTTCCGCATCGAGCCGGAATTTCTGATCAAGCTCGATCCTTCGCTCGGCATGCACGGCGTCCTGGTCGAGCCGACGAGCGTCGTCGCCAAGGCGTGGGATCATATCGAGCGCATCGGCCGGCGCTCACGCGCCTGGCAGCCGAGAACGCTTTTGGTTACCGGCGCCGGGCCGATCGGGCTTCTGGCCGCGATGATCGGTGCGCAGCGCGGGCTCGAAGTGCATGTCCTCGATCATAACGAGAGCATGGCAAAACAAGTCATCGTGCGCGAACTCGGCGGCACGCTGCATCTCGGCCGCGTTGGCGATCTCAACGGATTAAAGCCGGATATTCTGATGGAATGTACCGGCGTGCCGAGCGTCGTGCGCGACGCGCTCGGCAGCACGGCCGCAGCCGGCATTGTCTGTCTGGTCGGGGTCTCGGCGCCGGGACACGATCTCGATGTCGATATCGGCGAGGTCAACCGCACCATGGTGCTCGATAACGACACGGTGTTCGGCAGCGTCAACGCCAACCGGCAGCACTATGAGGATGCCGTCGCGGCCCTGCAGTGCGCCGACAAGAATTGGCTTGCCCGCCTGATCACCCGATGCGTTCCGGTCGAGCAATGGACGCAATCGCTGGTACGGCAGCCCGGCGACATCAAAGTCGTCGTCGACTTCTCCTGACGCCGTGCCCGATATGACTTCGCTTATCGAAGACTATGCGCTGATCGGGGATTGCCGCAGCGCCGCGCTGGTGTCGCGCAACGGTTCGATCGATTGGCTGTGCTGGCCGCGCTTCGATTCGGATGCGTGTTTCGCGGCGCTGCTCGGCACGCGCGACAACGGCTGCTGGCTTGTGGCGCCGAGTCAACCGGCGCGGATCACCCGCCGCTATCGGCCGAATACGCTCATTCTCGAGACCCATTTCGAGACCGACGACGGCGCCGCCACGCTGGTCGACTTCATGCCGTTCCGTACGCCGTTCAATGGCTATCAGTCCGAGATCGTGCGCATCGTCCACGGTACGCGCGGCAAGCTCGCGATGCACACCGAACTGATTTTGCGCTTCGGTTACGGCGCCGTGGTGCCGTGGGTGACCAAGCTCGAAAACGGCGCACTGCGCGCCATCGCCGGGCCGGACATGGTGGTGCTGCGCACACCGGTCCATGTCAAAGGCAAGGACATGACCACGGTCGGCGACTTCACCATCGGCCGCGGCGAGACCATTCCGCTGGTTTTGACCTATTCGCGCTCGCATGAACCGCTGCCCGCGGCCAGCGACCCAACTGCGTCATTGGAGGCAACCGAAAAATTCTGGAAGCAATGGTCGTCGAAGTGCCGGCCGGCCGGCCAATGGTCCGACGCGGTACGGCGTTCGATCATCACGCTCAAGGCGCTGACTTATGGGCCGACCGGCGGCATCGTCGCGGCGCCGACGACGTCGCTGCCGGAGCAGCTCGGCGGCGAGCGCAATTGGGATTATCGGTTCTGCTGGCTGCGCGACGCGACGCTGACGCTGCTCGGCGCCATGCATGCCGGCTACTACGAGGAAGCCGAAGCATGGCGCGAGTGGCTGTTGCGTGCCGTCGCCGGCAGCCCGGATCAGCTTCAGATCATGTATGGCATCCGCGGTGAGCGGCGGCTGACCGAGTGGGTCGCCGATTGGCTTCCGGGCTACGAGAAATCCGTGCCGGTGCGCATCGGCAATGCGGCGCATACCCAGCTCCAGCTCGATGTCTTCGGCGAGATCATGGACACCTATCATCAGGCGCGGCGCGGCGGGCTGACGACCGACGAATCGGGATGGGGCGCGCAGCTCAAATTTCTCGAGCACCTCGCAGGAATCTGGCGCCAGCCGGATAACGGCATTTGGGAAATGCGCGGACCACCGCAGCATTTCACTTATTCCAAGGTCATGGCCTGGGTCGCGTTCGACCGTGCGATCAAAAGCGCGGAAACCTTTGGGCTTGAAGGACCAGTCGACGCCTGGTGCAAGTTGCGCGACGAGATTTGCCAAGATGTCGTTACGCGCGGTTTCGACGGAACGCTCGGCACCTTCGTGCAGGCCTACGGATCGAGCCAGCTCGATGCCAGCCTGCTGCAATTGCCGTGCGTTGGTTTCCTGCCGGCATCCGATCCGCGCATCGAAAACACGATCGCAGCGATCGAACACCGTCTGCTGCGCGACGGTTTCGTCATGCGCTACAGCACCGAGGACGTCGAAGACGCACTACCGCCGGGCGAGGGCGCATTCCTCGCCTGCAGCTTCTGGCTGGTCGACGTTTATATTCTGCAGGAGCGTTTCGAGGAAGCCGAGCGATTGTTCCGGCGGCTGATTGGTCTTGCCAACGATGTCGGCCTTTTGAGCGAGCAATACGATCCGCGCGCCAAGCGGCTGGTCGGCAATTTTCCGCAAGCCTTCTCGCATCTGGCTCTGATCAACAGCGCCTACAATTTGACACGCGTGCGCAAGCCGGTGCATCAGCGCGCTCAGGACGAACACGCCCCGCCGGAGGCGGTCAGGACGCAAGCGCAAGAACAAGCTCGCGACGAAACCCCGGCGAAGTGACGCCGAGCTTGTCAGACGAGTTCGACTTTGCCCGACTTGAGCTCATAGACGCCGCCAACGATACGAATTTTCTTGTCGTCGGCAAAGGATTTCAGGATCGGCGCGGCGTTCTTCAGCTTGTCGACAGCGAGCGAGACGTTATGACGAATGGCGTTGGCCAGCAGGTCGCCGGTATCGTTTTTTGCCGCTGCTACCGCGGGTCTGATGGCATCGACCAGCGAAGGCAGGTGCCCCGGCAGCGTTGTGCCGTCCTTGATCGATTTGATCGCGGCGTCGACGGCGCCGCAGGCGTCGTGGCCGAGCACCATGATCAGCGGCGTGTTCAACACCTGCACGGCATATTCGAGGCTCGCGACAATTTCGTCGGTCGCGAGGTTGCCGGCAACGCGGCAGACAAAGACGTCGCCACGCGCGGTGTCGAAACAGAATTCCGGAGCAATGCGCGAATCGGCGCAGCTCAAGATCGCCGCGAACGGATTCTGTCCGCGGCTTAATGCCTCGCGCTCGGATTGGAAATCATAGCGTCGGCCTATGCCCGCGATATAGCGATGATTGCCATTCATCAGCCGCGCTAATGCACCGTCAGGCGAAATGACGTTTTCCGGCTTCGGCGCCGTCTTGGCATGGGCGGAGTGCGGCAGCAGCGTGAGGCTTGCGGCAGCGCCGGCGAGCTGCAAAAAACCTCGCCGACCGAGAACCTTGCGCGCGCCGGCAGCGTCTAAGCAATATTGGCACATGAGCCCTCTCCCTCATTTTGCATGGCCGCAGCGATCGGGCCATGAGCAAAGTCTGACGTCACAATGTCAATCGTTACATTGATTTGGCCTAACGCCAAAAGGTAAAAAAATGCAGCGAAGTTTTTTGTTTGTAATGGCTGTGCTTTGCGCCGTCGTGCCGGCAACGGTACCGGCGACTTCCGCGCAAGCCGACAATTGGCTGACCTATCACAACGACAGATACGGCACCACGATCGACTATCCGGATCAGTTCAAGGCCGAGCCGCCGCCCGACGCCGATGACGGCCGAAGATTCAAGAGCGCTGACGGTGCGGAATTCGCTGTCTATGCGTCTTACGCGCTCGATTCTACTCTCGCCGAAATTCAGGTGTTTACGCTCAAGAATCTCGCACCCGGTGCGGTCGTCACTTACAAGACCAACGGCGACCATTGGTTCGTCATTTCTGGGACGGCTGGCGCCAATATCTTTTACGAGCGGCATTTGCTGTCCCACAGTAGCCAAATGAGCGAAACTTTTTCGATGACCTATCCGGCCGCCGCCAAGAAAACCTACGATGCCATCGTCGCGCGCATGGCGAAATCGTTCCGGCCGGGAAAAGGCTTTCAATCGCCATAGCTTTCGGGGCGTCGGCGGGTTCGCGATGCGCGCCAGCTGGACCTTTTTAAGGAAACCTCAACCATATTTCTTTACGAACTCAAGGGCTCGCTCCTTGGATTCGCATGCCTGTGTGCCGGTCGGTCAGAACGATGATTACGACCTCCGCTGCGCGCGGAAACCCGGCCTACTATGTGGCTGCGCTCAAGAGGCCGTTCCGCGGCGGACTCGTGCTTGTTGTGTTGTTTGGTGTCGGCGCGGCGCGTGCTGCCGACATGCCGGCGCCGCCGCCCGCTTTGCCGGCCTGGACTTGGACCGGCGGCTATATCGGCACTCATGTCGGGGCATCCTGGGGCGTCACGAGATTTTCCGATCCGGCAGGCATCTCGCTGTTCGGCGATAACGTGTCGGCGCCGGGATTCATCGGTGGCTTTCAGTTCGGCTACAATTGGCAAGCGCCGCAGACGCGGCTCGTGCTCGGCATCGAAAGCGATCTGAGCGGGCTCGAGTCGATCGGCAGCAATACCTGTCTCGCGTCTTCGAGTTCATTCATTTCGGCGAATTGCCGCGTCGAACCCAATGCCAGTGCGACCGTGGCGCTGCGCATTGGCTATCTCATCGATCCGGTGCAGCGCACGCTCCTTTATATCAAGGGCGGCTTTGCCGCGATCCACGACCGCGTCGAGATCTCGACCAATGCCGTCAGTCCGAAGGTCGAAACCACGAGCAATCTCTGGGCCGCCGGCTGGACGGCAGGCGCAGGCGTCGAGCGCGCCCTGACGCCGGCATGGTCGTTGCGGCTTGAATACGATTATCTCGGGCTCGGGCGCGTCGATGTCGCGACGCCGCCGGGCCTCATTCAAACCGTCCCCGGCGATGGCACCAGCTATCAAGCCACCGCGGCCGGCACGGCGAGCTCTTCGCAGAATATCCAAGAAGTAAAATTCGCGTTGAACTACCACTTCGGCGTCGATCCGTTTGCGCAATGGGCATCGGTGCACTGGGCCGATGTGCCTGCGCCCGCGGCGAACGCCGCCTGGGTCCCTGTCGCGCCGTCAGGAATTGCGGCATGGTTTGCCGGCTGGGAATTCCAGGCCGGTACGCGCTATTGGCTGAGCTTCGGCAAGTTTCAGAAGGATCTTGGCGGCGACGCGTCGGGCGCCGATGCCAACGTTCTGGTGTCGCGGCTCTCTTATCATTCACAGGCGAATTCAGGCGAATTCTTCACCCGCATCGACAGCCCGGAGCGGCTCTTCGTCAAAGGCCTGGTCGGCACCGGCGCCATCTCCTCGGGCTATATGAACGACGAAGACTGGGGGGCTGAGATCGCCGGCATTGCCTCGGGACAAGGCAATGCGTGGCCGGCCACGCCGACATCGGTGCCTTATTCCAATACGCGTTCAACGGTGCAGGGTACGATCGCCTATGCCATCGGCGATATCGGCTACAACCTGCTGCAGACCGTCGATTACAAATTCGGTCCATTCATCGGCTACAATTTCTATCGCGAGAAGAAAGACGCCTATGGCTGCGCGCAAATCTCCAACGAGCTTTCGGATTGCGTTCCGGCGCTGCCCAATTCGGTGCTTGGCATCACCGAGAACGACACTTGGAATTCGCTGCGTGTCGGCGTCAACGGCGACGTCGTGCTGTTGCCCGGCCTGCATCTGAACACCGACGCGGCCTTTATTCCCTATACGCAGTTCAGCGGCGTCGACATCCACTGGCAGCGCACCGACGTCACCAATCAGACCTCGACGGAAACCGGCCGCGGCTTCGGCGTGCAGCTCGAATCGATTCTGTCCTATGACATCACGCCGGCCTTCAATGTCGGTGTCGGCGGCCGTTACTGGGCGATGTGGACCAACGACAACGCCTATACCAATATTTTCGGCACGCCATGTCCGTGCCAAACCTTGCCGGCGAAGACCGACCGCTACGGCCTCTTGGTGCAGGCCGATTACAAGTTCGACATGCTAGGCGCCGTCGCGCGATAATCTTCCGCGGCGCTGCGTTCGGGCGCGAGCGAAGGTCCCACGCCGCGGGTGCTAGCGTTCCCTACGCGGCGATGGCGGCATTCTGGCTGTTGGAGGCATTATTGACCGGGTTTATTGCGCCGGCGGGGCCAGCGATAGATCAGGAGCCGCCGACGCTACGGGACCTGTTCGGAGGGGTGACGTTCGTTCGCCGCAATCCGGCACTTCTCGGCGCGATATCACTTGATTTGTTCGCGGTCCTGCTGGGCGGCGCTACGGCTCTGTTGCCGATCTATGCGCAAGACATTCTGCACACCGGACCGTTGGGGCTCGGCGTATTGCGTGGCGCGCCTGCCGTTGGCGCGCTGCTGATGGCCGTGGTGTTGTCCCGCTCCACGATCAATCGCCGCGCCGGATTGCGCATGTTTCAAGCTGTCATCGTCTTCGGCGCGGCGACCGTCATATTCGCGCTTTCGCGTTCGATCTGGCTGTCGGTCGCGGCACTCGCCGTTCTCGGCGCTGCAGACACGGTCAGCATGGACATTCGTATTTCGCTTGTGCAATTGGCGACGCCTGACGACATGCGCGGCCGGGTCAGCGCAGTGAACTTTCTCTTCGTCAATACGTCTTATCAGCTCGGTGAATTCGAAAGCGGCATAACGGCTGCGTTGTTCGGTGCCGTTCCGGCCGTCGTGCCTGGCGGTGTCGGCACCGCCGCCGTTGCGCTTTTATGGATAAAATTGTTTCCGGCACTGCGGAAGATCGAGCGTCTGGAGCAAAGAGAAGTTCATCCCCGCCAATAGCGGTCTTCCCAGCTGCGCGACAGCCGCATTGCCGATAGAATCAAACCCGCCATCGAATAGGTCTGCGGAAAATTGCCCCACAGCGCGCCGGTCTGCGGATCGACGTCTTCGGACAGTAAGCCGTAGCGGTTGCGGTGCTGCATGGCGTCGGCGAACAGATCCTGCGCAGCCTCGCGCCGGCCGAGCGACCACAGCGCGTCGATCAGCCAGAACCGGCAGATCAGGAACGCCGTCACCGGCATGCCGAAATCGTCCGCGGCGGCGTAGCGCATGACGTGCTTCTCGCGGACGAGCTCGCGCTCCATAGCTGCAACCGTTGAGACGAAACGCGGATCGTCGACTTCGACGACGCCGAGATCGGCAAGCAAAAGCACGCTGGCATCGAGATCGTCGGAGCCGAAGGCTGCGGTGAAGGCGCCGCGTTTCGGGTTCCAGGCCTGATCGAGCAATTCGGCGTGCATCGGTTCGGCGATGGCGTTCCAGTATTTGGCGCGCGGCTCGAGCCCGAGCCGCAGTGCGATCGCGGCGAGCCTCTGACAGCCGGCCCAGCACATCGCCGCCGAATGGGTATGAACGCGCTGGCGACCGCGATATTCCCAGATGCCGGCATCGGGAACAAAAGCCCTTGCTGCGGCCTGTTCGCCGAGCGGTTCGAGAAGACGAAACAGGCCTTCATCGCCCGGCCGGGGCAGACGGCGGTCGAAGAACATCGGCATCGCGGCGAGAATGACGCTGCCATAGGCGTCGTGCTGCACCTGGCCGACGGCGGCATTGCCGATACGTACCGGGCCGTCGCCGCGATAACCTTGCAGCAGCGGTGCGGTGCGCTCTTCGAGCGGCGAATTCGGCACCACGCTGTACAAGGGCTTAAGCTCCTCGTCGGGCCTCGACGCGATCGAGAGCGTAAACGAAATGAATTCCTCCATGGTGCGCGTTGCACCGATGCGGTTGAGCGCCTGCACCACGAAATAGGCGTCACGCAGCCAGCAATAGCGATAGTCCCAGGTGCGGCCGGTCGAGGGTGCTTCGGGGATCGACGTCGTATGCGCGGCGATCACGGCACCGGTCTCGTCGAAATTGGACAGCTTGAGCGTGATTGCGGCGCGGATAATGGCTTCCTGCCAGTCATAGGAAATCGACAGCCGGCGCACCCATTCCGACCAGTAATCCTGCGTGCGCTCGAGGAAATCGCGGCAGGTCTTTTCCAGGTCGCCGGTGAACGGCTCGTCCGGCCCGAACACGAGATGCAGAGGCCGCGTCAGCACGAACGGCGCTTCGCTGTCGATCAGCGACAGCGGCGCGTCGGTGGTCAACCGTATCACGGTGTTGTCGTCGGAATAGCGGATGTGATTGCTGCCGAGCGACCGCCGCGGCAATGGCTTGCCGTAGTCGCAGGTCGGGCGCATGCGGATGGTGATGCGCGGCATGCCGGCGACCGGCTCGATGATGCGATAGAGCTGCGGCGGCCGAAACACGCGGCCGAATTGACGGAAACGCGGCGCGAAATCGGTGATCTTGATCTTGTTGCCGCGGCTATCGGTCATTTCATGGCTGACCAGCGCGGTGTTGCGGACATAGGCGGACTGATAATCCGCCATGTCTTCGAGCACGACGTCGGAGAATCCCTTTTCTTCGCGGCCGGCCACTAGCCGGCAGAAGATCGGGTCGCCGTCGAAGCGCGGGTAGCACCACCACACGATCCGCGAGCACGGATCGACCAACGCGGCGGTGCGGCCATTGCCGATGACCGCCAGATCGAGCCCGTGATCTTTCATTCGATCCTCGATGCGATCTTTCATGCGGTCTTCCACGGGAATATTCATGCGCTCGTTCATGCGGATTCTTATCCGGGCTTGTCTTCGCCGCCCGCCGCGATGCGCGCGAGCCAGGCGCGGACCGATTGCGGGTCGGCGAAATGTCCATTGACGGCGGGGGCGATGCGGCCGACCGAGAAACCCAAGCCGCCGAATTGCGGCATGACGCCGAACACCGGCTCATCGGTGATGTCGTCGCCGATGAAGATCGGGCTGCGTTTGGCGAACGGCGCTAGTCCCATCAATTCACGCACCGCTTCGGCCTTGTTGATGCCGGCCGGCTTGATTTCGATGACAAGCTTGCCGGGCAGAATCTCGACGGTGCCGGGATCGATTTCGGCGCAAATTGTCTCGACGGCCGCGCGCACCGCGTCACCCTTCTCAGGCCCGAGCCGATAGTGCAGCGCGAGCGAGTAGCCTTTGTCCTCGGCGAGAATGCCGGGGCCGATGTCGCTTACGCGCGCGAGCCTGGCTTTGAGCGCCGCATCGAGCGGCTTGGCGCGCATGACGATCCTGCCGCCGGCCCTCGCGCGCAATTCGGCGCCATGTCCACCGATGGCGGCAAGCTTCAGCGGCGCGAAAATCAAATCGATGTCCGCAAGCGAACGGCCGCTGACCAGAGCCAATGCTCCGCCGGTCAATCGGTCGAGCCGAGTCAGCGTCTGCCGCAATTCTGCCGGTACCGCGACCTGCTGCGGCGATGGCGCGAAATCAAGGATGGTGCCGTCGATATCGAGCAGGATCGCGCATTTGCGCAAATCGGGAATAAGCGGCGTGGCCGACAGTTCCATGTCGGGTTTTGCCGCGGCCAAGGTGTGAATGTCGGAAATGTCCAAGCTCATCTGCAAGCCTATCAGCGGCATGTCTTTGGTTTATTGCGCGAGCGCCAGCGGCCGCGCCACTAACTCGAGCGGCTTGCGTTCGGCGGCGACGCCCCAGAGCGCCTGGACCACTGCAGCCGCGATCATCAGTAAAGCGCCGATGACATAGCCGGCAGCGACGCTGCCGCGCGATCCGGTATTGATCAATATGCCGAACAGCAGCGGCCCGGCGACGCCGCCGATTCCGGTACCGATAGCATAGAAGAACGCAATCGCAAGGGCGCGGATTTCGAGCGGAAAGATCTCGCTGACCGTGAGATAGGCCGAGCTCGCCGCTGCCGAGGCGAAGAAGAATACGGTCATCCACGCGACCGTCAGCCCTTGAGCGCTGAGCAGGTTATAGCTGAACAAGCTCGCGGTCACGGCGAGCAGGATCCCGGACAGCGCAAAAGTCGAGGCGATCATGATCTTGCGGCCGATCGTATCGAACAGGCGGCCGAGCATGATCGGACCGAGCACATTGCCTGCCGCAAACGGCAAAATGTACCAGCCGACTTGATTTGCCGGCGTGCCGTAGAAATCGGTGAGCACCAGCGCGTAAGTGAAGAAGATCGCGTTGTAGAAGAACGCTTGCGCCGACATCAGGCTCAATCCAACCAGCGTGCGCCGGCGATAGGTGACGAATAAAGTGTGGGCGACTTCGGCGAGCGGCGTGTGGCTGCGCATATGCAACCGGACTTTATCGCCGGCCGGTGCGCGCGGGCTGGCGAATTGCGTTTCGATGCCGCGCACGATCGTGTCGGCGGCTTGCGGGAAGCCATGGGTGACCAGCCAGCGCGGGCTTTCCGGAATCCAAAATCTCATCAGCAGAATCACGAGTCCGATAGTCGCCCCGATCAAAAAAGCAAGCCGCCAGCCGACTGCTGGGTCTATCACAGCGGGATCGAGAAGTACGAGAGAACCGCCCGCGCCGGCTGCCGCTCCGATCCAAAAGCTGCCGTTGATCAGGAGGTCGGTCCAGCCGCGGAACCGCGCCGGGATAAGCTCCTGGATTGTCGAATTGATGGCGGTGTATTCGCCGCCGATGCCGGCGCCGGTGAGAAAGCGGAACAGACAAAAGCTAAACGCATTCCACGACAGGCCGGTGGCCGCCGTCGCGATGAGGTAAACGGCGAGCGTGATCGTGAACAGCTTTTTTCGGCCCAACCGGTCGGTGAGCCAACCGAAGAAAAATGCGCCAAGCACGGCGCCAAGGAGGTAACTACTTCCGGCAAGGCCGACTTGCGCATTACTCAGGCCTAGCGCGGAACTGTTTTTGAGTTCGCCGGACAGCGCGCCGGCGAGCGTGACTTCAAGACCGTCGAGAATCCAGGTGATGCCGAGTGCAATGATCACGAGGAGGTGAAAGCGGCCGAACGGCAGCCTGTCGAGGCGGGCCGGGATGTCGGTCGCAATGACGGCTCCCGCGATAGGTTCGACGAGGTCAGCCTTTGACCTAGCCAAAGCCGCGCCATCCGTGGCCCGTTTCCGGGGCGGCGGAGGCGGGTCAAGATGAAAATTGGAAATAAGACGCGAAAATACGTCAGCTGCGTATGAAACCATCTCGGAATGCCACCCGGCTACGGTTACTAACGCCTTGTGCGATCGGGTGTTCCGGTCACGATCGTGACGTTAAAGTGAGCCGATCGGCTCACTGCGCCTGAGCGGCCTTGCCGGTATAGGTGATGCGCCAGATCGTGCCACTCGCATCCTCGGAGAGGAGCAGCGCGCCGTCTTTATCGACGGTCACGCCGACCGGCCGACCCCAGACATCGGAATCGTCGATGACGAAGCCGGTGGCGAAATCTTCATATTCGCCGGTCGGCACGCCATTCTTCACGATGACGCGAATGATCTTGTAGCCGGTGCGCTTACTGCGATTCCACGAGCCGTGCTCGGCGGCGAAAATGTTGCCACGGTATTCAGCCGGAAATTGCGTGCCGTCGTAGAACGTCAGGCCGAGCGAGGCGGAATGGGCCTGCAACAAAACGTCAGGGATCGTGATCTTGCCGGCAAGGTCGGGCCGCTCGCCCTTGCGGCGCGGATCCTCGTGCGCGCCGATATAATACCAGGGCCAGCCGTAGAACGCGCCCTCGCGCACGCGCGTGATGTAATCCGGCGGCACATTGTCGCCCAAACCGTCGCGCTCGTTAGTCGAGCACCACACCGTTCCGCTCTTCGGCTCGACCGCCAGGCCGACGCAATTGCGGATGCCGGTCGCAAAGATGCGCTGGTTCTTGCCTTGCGGGTCGAAGGCGAGCACATCGGCGCGGCCCTCCTCGTTTTCCCATGTCGCGCCGAGCGGATGGCTTAAGACCCAGGTCTGCAACGCCTCGCCTGAGAGCTTTCGCATGCCGTCGGCGACATTGGACCCCGAGCCCACCGAGACATACATCGTCGTGCCGTCCGGCGAGAACATGACATCGCGTGTGCGATGGCCGCCCAGCGGCAAATTCGGCGCGATGGTTTCGGCATCGCCGCGCGCCGTCACATCGCCATTGCGATAGGGAAAGCGAACCACGGAATCGGTATTGCCGACATAAACCCAGCGTGGGTCATTGCCGGGCGGATAGAAAGCGATGCCGAACGGATAATTAAGGCCCGAGGCGAAGACTGTGGGCTGTGCCGGCGCTGTGCCATTCGGCCGCAGCACGCTGACGCGCCCGGCCAAACTCTCGGCGACGAAAATGTCGCCGTTGGGCGCGGTGCGGACGATCCGCGGACCGGCGAGGCCGGATGCAAACAGGTTGACTTCAAAGCCGTTTGGGACGATTGGCTTCTGCTCATTGGTGCGGTGCACTATTCGGACGACATTCCGCGCCGACTCCGCCATGTCAGGCGCCGGTAAATCCTGCGGCTTGATCAGCCGCCGCATTCCCGGACGGTCGGTGCGCCAATCGCCAAATGCAGCCGTACCATTAAGCATACTGGTATTCGGTTCAGCCTGGAGAGGGGGCATGAACGGGACACCGGTAAGGATAGCTATTCCGGCAACGGAAAATGCGATGATGACGGCAATAGAGCTTCCGATCGGGCGCAAGGCTAATTCCTCGACTGCCTGGTATCGCCTCGATGAAGAACGGGCGGCGCCCGGCGGGGTTCCGCCCACCCATTGTATGTGTTCCGGCGGCGGTGCGCATTGACAGCCAAAGCCGCAACCCGATTCGAAATCCCCCGGCGCCTGCGCGCGCTGGTTCGCGCGCGGGAATCGAGCCTGATCGGGCTTGCGGCGCTGGTCGGCGTGATCGGCGGCCTGGTCGTCGCCGCGATGGGTGCGGCGGTCGATCTCATTCACGAGATATTTTTTAACCTGCAGCACGGCGAGCGCCTGTCGGCGCGGCTGACGCTCGATCCGGTTCTGGCGCTTTCGGTGCCGCTTCTCGGCGGCATCATTTTCGGTGCATCGAGCGAATTGATCCGCCGCTTTCGCCCGGAGCGCGAAATCGATCCGATCGAAGCCAATGCGCTGCATGGCGGCCGCATGTCGCTTGTCGGCAGCATCGTCGTCGCGTTGCAGACGGTATGGTCGAGCGGCGTCGGCGCATCTGTCGGCCTTGAGGCCGGCTACACCCAGCTTGCCAGCGGCATTGCCTCGCGCATCGGCAATTCATTCCGCCTGCGCCGCGGTGATCTGCGCATTCTGGTCGGCTGCGGCGCCGCCGCCGGCATAGCCGGCGCCTTCGGCGCGCCGCTTGCGGGCGCGTTCTACGGCTTCGAACTGATCATCGGCAGCTATTCGCCAAGCGGGCTGGCGCCGGTCGGCATCGCGGCGCTTGTCGGATTTCTGGTGGCGCGATCATTGTCACCGGCCGAACTCGGCGTCGTGCCGCCCGAGCCGACCACCATGACCGGCCACGATCTCGTGCTTGCCGCCGTGCTCGGCTTGCTCGCGGCGGCGCTCGGCATCGTTTTGATGCGCGGCGTCGCCCTCAGCGAGGCGATGTTCGCGCGGCTGAAATTGCGTCCGACGCTGCGCACCATGCTCGGCGGTCTCGTGGTCGGACTGTTGGCGATCATTTCGCCGCAGGTAATGTCGTCCGGGCACGGCGCGCTACGTGTGGCCGGCATGCTCGATCTGTCGTTCCGCGCCGTCGCGCTGCTGTTCCTCCTTAAGATCGTCGCCTCGATCGCTTCGCTCGGCTCCGGCTTTCGCGGCGGCATGTTCTTCTCCTCGCTCTTGATCGGCGCGCTCGGCGGCCACCTGCTCGCCACCTCGCTGACGATCTTCTGGCCGACCGTCTATTTCGATCCGAACGCTTATGCCGTGATCGGCATGAGTGCGCTTGCGGCGTCCGTGATCGGCGGTCCGCTGACCATGATTTTCATTGCGCTCGAAACGACCGACGATCTGTGGCTGACGGCCGCGGTGCTGATCGCGGTGATCATTGCCGCGCAGGTCACTCGCGAAGTGTTCGGCTATTCCTTCGCCACCTGGCGTTTCCATCTGCGCGGCGAGACCATCCGCAGCGCCGCCGATATCGGATGGATGCGCGACCTCACCGTCGAGAAGATGATGCGCCAGGACGTGCAGACGGTGAGCGCGTTCTCGACCATCGCCGCTTTCCGCGAAGCGTTCCCGCTCGGCTCGGCGGCGTCGGTGATCGCCGTCGACGAGGAGGATCGTTATGTCGGGCTGATGCTGGTGGCGGATGCGCATTCCGCCGAGCTCGATCCCGACGGGGCGATCAAGTCGCTGCTGCACCACAGCGAAGATATGCTGCTGCCGGGAATGGCGGTGAAGGAAGCGGTGCTCGCCTTCGATCGTGCTGAAACCGAAACGCTGGCCGTCGTCGATTCTTTCACCGACCGCCATGTCATCGGCCTGCTCACGGAGGCCTATGTCCTGCGCCGCTATTCGGCGGCGCTCGAAGGCCGCCGCCGCGACCTCACCGGCGAGGAATAGCCGGTCGAATTCGCTACTTTGAGCCGAGATATTGGAAGGTCGTCGCTTCCCACCACTCGCTCCGTATCGCGTCGAGAACGGCCACATTGACGGCTTTTCTGAGCGGACTGTCGCTCGGCAGCGCAAATGCATAGTCCTGAATATCGAATGTCTTGTCGACCAGCTCGATCGATGATGAAAAGCGTTGCCGGATGGTCCAGGCGAGCAGCGGTTTATCGTAGACGAAAGCGTCGATCGCATGCGCCCGCAACGCCCCGAGACCGTCTTCAGCAGTCGCGAATGATCGATATGTGATGCGCAGATGCGATAGCGTGTCCTCGGTCGACGTGCCGGCCACGGCACCGACGCGCACCGACGACAGATCGCTGACCTCATGCACCGTTCCCTGGAGGTGCCTTATGGTGAGGACCGACGTGATGCTGGCCGTAAAAACCGCGATCGTGATAATCGAAACGATCATCCACACGATGGCCACCAGGCGTCCCAGCGGCGTTTGCGGTCCCAAATCCCCGGTATGACGCTGGGTCATTGCCACGGTCGACCACCAGACGCCGGCGCCGACGCCTTTCGCGAGGCCGCCGCCGAAGTGCTCGTTGTGGCGCCGCTCGATGAGCCAGACCAACAGGCCCGTTGCCAGTGCCAGTCCGACCAAGGCCAGCACAGCCTGGGCGAAGCCGAACGATGTCATGGTGCGAATCACCGGCAGCCAACTCGCTTCGTCGCCCGCTCTGACCGCGATGCCGAGGCCGGTGGCATAAAACGGCTCGGTAAAATCCACGACACGCTCCCGCGGCGCTGTTACGGTCAGCGCGGCGACCGCAATATCGAATTTTCCGCTGGCGAGTCCATCGATCAAGCCTTGAACTTGAGGTTCCTCGACGAACCGATAGCGCAACTGCAATTCATCCGAGATCCGCCGCCACAGATCAATGCTGACGCCGCTCCAGTTGCCGCTGGCGTCCTTCATCGCAAACGGCGGCGCTTGTTTGGTGCCGACCACCAATTCTCGCTGCGACGCAGCAGCGTTGCCCGCGGTCTGCGCCTCGCAACGTCCAGAAAGAATCATAACCGCGCAGACAATGGCGGCGATAAAGAGCGACCTACGCGTGGCCGCGATCACGTCTAGCTCTTGATCTTGGACATTGCGTCCACGGCCTTGGCGCTTGGATTATCCAGACAATACTCGATGAAATCGCCGGTCTGCTTGTGCAAGGCATCGATGTCGAAAGCCGAGCTTCCTGATTTGCCCAACAGGAAGCCGTGAAGAAAGGCGATGGTAACGTCACGATTGTCGCCGTGCTCGCGCATCACGTCCTTGCAGGTATACTGATCGATCGTGCGGGTATTGGCCGCCTGCGCTGTCATCCAGCCCGCACTCAGGATGGCGCTCACGACAAAAGCATTCAAGGCAATCGTGGTACTCGCTTTCATCCGTCATCCTCCGCAAGAGACCCGGCGGAACAGGCCGATGCAGGTCGCGCCGGATCCGCTGAACGTAATAGCACCCAAAGTTGCCGGTGGATCGCCGCCGCCGATGCCGAGATCGCTCGCCATGCTTTGGATGCGCGGCATCGGCGGCGGGTTGATCGGCCCGCCCTGCGACGCGCAATAGGTGCCGTCGATCAGCGGGTTGCAGGTCTGTTGTTGCGGCTGCTGCGCCTGCGGTGCGTCGGGTAATTGCAGGGGAGCTGAAGCGAGCTCTTGCGGCGGAGGCGGGGGAGGGCCCGCCGGGTTGTTGATGCACAGGCCGCCGACGCCGGTCACGGAAGCCTCGCACATCTGCAAGGTCGAGAACCCGCAATCGCGCGAGCTGCCGTCCTCAAATTGCGCGCAATAGGGATAATATTGGGCCGCTGGCGCCCGCGGATAGAGCTGCATGGCGAGCACCAGGCAGCCGATAAAAATGAGCAGACGCGCCGTCATGCCTTCGCCCCGTTTCCTCGGTCCCCGGGCCAATTCTGGCTGGATTATAGGCCGGGGATTCAGCAACGTCTTGTGCGTCAGCTCCGCGGCGGCGCCTTGGTCAGCATGGCCGGCGGCGAGGGTTGCGCGGACGGTGGCGCCGGCGACAGCGACAATGTCAGCCACACATTATAGCCGTGCGGCCGGTCGACGCCGTCGAATTCGCCGTAGCCTTTCAGGTTGATGTAGCCCTGCATGCCGGCGACCGGAAACAGATAGCCGATCTGCGGCCCGACCCCGATCACTTGCGACTCGAACGGACAGAGTTGCGGCAGGCAGCCCTGGTCGGCGCTGAGCTGCCGGTAGAAATAGCCGACGAGCCCGAGCTGCAATTGCTTGGTCATGAATTGTGAGGCGCCCCAGTCGAGATGCCAGTCGACGCCGTTCTGATAGCCGGTTGCGGGATTGACGAGATTATAGGTGACGCCGGTCGTCGCGGAAAATTCGTGACCGGTCTTCGGGTCGAAATAGGTGTAGCTGACGCCGCCGTCGATCGCGCCGTGGCCGAGGCCAATATTGGCGAGGCTCGCCGAATTATACATCCCGACCGGAATATCGCCGGTGATATAGGTCATCCAATTATTGACGCCGTTATTCCAGCGCAGCGTCGCCAGCGGGACGATATCCGAGAAACCGTCGCGCGCGTCTTCGATGGTGCCTTGTCGCGTCAGCGTGAGCGGGCCCGCTGTCGCCGTCAGCGTGCCGTTAATGGACGCGATGCTGCGGCCGGCGCCGGCCAACATGCCGACGGCAAATTGGCCGCCGAACACCGGTGTGGCAAAAACATACGTGGGATTGACGAAGACCAGATCGGGATTGGCCTTCAGATTGGCGTTGAGGTTGACGTTCACGGTCGGGTTGAACCTGCCGATCGTCACCTGCCGCGCCGCCGCGACCGTGCCTCCGGCGCGCACCGCATCGTAGTAGTTGAATGCCGCGATGGCCCATCCGGGCACCTGCGGCGCTGCGGCGAGGCTGCCGAAGAGTCCCGGGATCCAGAAGCTGACGCCGCCTTCGTCGGCGCGTGCGGCATTTGTCAAAGAGAGAGCCGCGAGAACGCTCAGCATTGCCGCGTACGATCGAACGCGCAGGCGACCGATCAGCCGCCGAGCGGACGCAACATTGCGCCACGCGCCGAGCTTCGGTCTGGACTTTGATCTTGGCTTCGATTCCATGAGCGCCCTCCGAAGCCGTGTCGGCTTCTCTGCTCAAGGCAACCTCGTCGCGATGATGAACCTAGTCGACTGTGGTGCGTATGACATCATGCGCGAGGCGCATTGTGACGGTTCCATTGCCGATTTGGCTGCGGCGTTGCCTCAGGATCACAGCGGCGGTTTGGCGCGTCGAAACGCAGGATTTGTCGACAGGCAGCCGCGGCAAATTGAAAAAAATAAAATTGCGTGGTTTGCAGTGCACAAATCGTCATCACGCGTTTGTTAAGTTGCGGTCAGGGGACCACCCGATGGTCTTTTTGCTGCCGGTCGGTTAGTCTCACGCGCAACAAGAAGCATTGTTTCAATAGACCAATCGATTTTGCTGCGAGCGCCGGTACAAAAGGCTGGCGCAAAAATATGCGGCTGAACGCGTGCAACGCGAGGAGCCCGTGAGCGATAGTGCGGTTGCGTCTTTAGAGCGGCGCGAGCCATCCGCGCCTCCGAACATGATCTGGATTCCTGGCGGCGCGTTCCGCATGGGATCAGACAAACATTATCCCGAAGAGGCGCCGGTTCACCACGCCAGCGTCGATGGTTTCTGGATCGACCGCACACCGGTCACCAACCGCCAATTCAAGGACTTCGTCCGCGCCACCGGCCACGTGACCTTTGCTGAAACCGTACCTGATCCGAAAAATTATCCGGGTGCGCTGCCGCATATGATCTTTGCCGGCTCGCTGGTGTTCACGCCGCCCAACCATCCCGTCAATCTGCGCGACTTCAGTCAGTGGTGGACGCTGCTGCCGGGCGCCGATTGGCGGCACCCCTACGGGCGCAAGAGCAATATCAATGCGCTCGACAATCACCCGGTCGTGCACGTGACCTATGGCGATGCGCTCGCTTACGCCAAATGGGCGGGGAAGGATCTGCCGACCGAGACCGAATGGGAATTCGCCGCACGCAGCGGGCTCGACGGCGCCGAATTCGCCTGGGGTGAAGAATTCACGCCCGGCGGCAAGCACATGGCCAATACCTGGCAGGGCAATTTTCCGCACGAAAACCGTTGCGACGACGGTTTCGAGCGCACCTCGCCGGTGCTGTCGTTTCCGCCCAACGGTTACGGCGTCCACGATATGATCGGCAATGTCTGGGAGTGGACCACGGACTGGTGGTCTTCAAAGCACCAAGCCGACACGGCGAAGGCGTGCTGCATTCCGCAAAATCCACGCGGCGGGCGCGAGGAGGACAGCTACGATCCGTGCCAGCCGGACATCAAAATTCCCCGCAAAGTCATCAAAGGCGGCTCGCATTTGTGTGCGCCGAATTACTGCCGCCGTTACCGGCCGGCCGCGCGCCATGCCGAGCCGGTCGATACATCGACGAGTCATCTCGGATTTCGCTGCGTGGTGAGAAATGCGAAGTGACAGTGGTTCATCAATTTGAGACGAGCAAAAAACGAGGGAGGAAGATAATGTTGGGATTTGGTCGGATCGTTAAATTCGCTGCGATGATCGTCGCTGCTGGCACTATTTTGGTCGCGGCCTCGGCGCCGTCGCAGGCGCAATCCGGGACGGTGCGCCTGCACATCGTCAGGGCCGGATTCATCGTCGGCGTCGGCGGCGGCAGCGGCACACTGCACTTCCAGGGCCGGACTTATCGGCTGAGCATCGGCGGCATCGGCATCGGCAGCCTCGGCGTTTCGGCCGTCGATCTCACCGGCACGGCCACCAATTTGCACCGCGCTTCGGATATCGCCGGCACTTATGGCGCGGCTGGCGCCGGCGCCACCTTTGTCGGCGGTGGACAAGTGGCAACACTGCAGAACGGAAGAGGCGTGGTGCTGACAGTGAGCGGCCCGCAAGTCGGCTTCCAGGTCTCGCTCGGTCTCGGCGGCATGACCATCGCCTTGCGATGAGGTGACGCGAGTTCTGCCGCGGCGGCGACTAGCCGCTGGCGTCGTGCGTGAATGGGCCGGCGTTTCGGCGCGCCCAAATCTATCGCCGCCTCCGCTCGGCTGCGCGCCGGGCGGGCGCGGCGCATGAGTCTCGTCGGAATCTGTTGTGTCATCAGAACCGGGAGCGACCAATGTCCAGTCAAAAGTGTGGAGAGAAGTCGAACTCAGAAAATCACGCCATCAATCGCCGCAATATCTTGCTTGCCTCGACCGCTGTCGCTGCCGCATCCGCTCTCGGCGGCGCGGCTTCCGTGCAAACGGCGCAGGCGCAACAACAGCAAGCCACGACTGCGGGAGCGAAGCCGAACATCCTCGTCATCATGGGCGACGATATCGGCTGGTTCAATATCGGCGCCTATCACCAGGGCATCATGTCCGGCAAGACGCCGAACCTCGACAAGCTCGCCGCCGACGGCATGCGCTTCACCGATTACTATGCCGAAGCGAGTTGCACCGCCGGCCGCGCCAATTTCATTACTGGGCAAATTCCGCTGCGCACCGGTCTCACCACAGTGGGCCAGGCCGGCGCCGATGTCGGCATGCCCGAGCAGTCGGTGACGACGGCCCTTATCCTCAAATCGATGGGCTATGCCACGGGACAGTTCGGCAAGAACCACCTCGGCGATTTGAACAAATATCTGCCGACGCTGCACGGCTTCGACGAATTCTTCGGATACCTGTACCACCTCGACGCGATGTCGGATCCGTATTGGTTCGATTATCCGCAGGATTGGATCGACAAATACGGCCCGCGCAATCTGGTCCATTCCTACGCCACCGACACCGACGATCCGACCGTGATGCCGCGCTGGGGCAAGGTCGGTAAGCAGCGCATCGTCGACGAAGGTCCGCTTAAACCGTTCAAGGATATGAGCGCCGATCATCAGATGTGGCAGAAGGGCCGCGATGCCAAATACGACATGGAAACATTCGACGAGGTGCTGGTCGATAACAGCAAGCGCTTCATGGATCAGGCCAAGCAGGCCGGCAAGCCGTTCTTCATCTGGCACAACACCACGCGCATGCACGTCTTCACCTATCTGGCGCAGAAGTACCAGGCGAAGATGAACTATGAGAGCAATTTCGGCCTGGAGGAAGCCGGCATGGCGCAGATGGACGACGACATCGGCGATCTGCTCAAGCATCTCGACGATATCGGCGTCGCCAATAACACCATCGTCATCTTCACCACCGACAATGGCGCCGAGGTCTTCACCTGGCCGGACGGCGGTATGACGCCGTTCCGCGCCACCAAGGGGACCGTGTTCGAAGGTGGCTTCCGGGTGCCGTGCATCGCCCGCTGGCCGGGCAAGATCAAGCCCGGTACGGTCGAGAACGGCATCTTCTCCGGGCTGGACTGGCTGCCGACACTGGTTGCGGCGGCTGGCAATCCGAACATCGTCCAGCAGCTGCTGTCGGGGCTGCAGATCGGCGGTCAGACTTACAAGAACCATCTCGACGGATACAACCAGATGGATCTTCTGACCGGCAACGGGCCGTCGGCGCGGCACGAGCTCTTCTACTTCGGCGAATCCCAGCTCGGCGCCATCCGCATCGACGACTTCAAATTCCAGTTCTACCAGCAGCCGTTCGGTTGGCCGGGAGAAAAGACGACGACCGACATGCCGACCATCGTCAATCTGCGTCAGGACCCGTTCGAGCGGACACCGTCGATTCGCGGCCAGACGCTCAACGATCTGGGCGGCGGTTATATGAACGATTTCTATGCCCGCGAGTTCTGGCGCTTCGTCCAGGTGCAGCAGACGGTGGGGGCGGCGGCGCAATCGTTTATCGACTATCCGCCGATGCAGCAATCGGCCTCCTTCAACCTCGAGGATGTGAAGAGGAAGGTCGAGGAAATGATGAAGGCACATGAAGGCCAATAACGATATGAAAATCCGGCGGGCGCGTTGTAAGATGCGTCCGCCGAGTATTGCAAAGGGGGTTCAGGTGCACATTCGTCTGACATTATCGGCTGCGGCCTTCGCCGCCGCGTTTTCCGTCCTTCCGGCATGGGCCGACGACATTCCCACGCTTCATGTCGAGCAGGTCTGTCACGGAATCGTCAATCAATCCGGCGATTCGCTGACCGCCGGCGATCCGAAAGTGGCCTTCAGCCAGTGCATGGACGCGGAGCAGGCCGACCGTGACGCGCTGAGCAAGGAGTGGTCGACGTTCAATGCCGACGACAAAAAGCATTGCACGGATGAATCGCGGATGGGCGGCGATTCGAGCTACACCGAACTGATTACCTGTCTCGAAATGGCGCGGGACGTGCGTAGCTTGCGCGCGGGGAGCGGCCTGACCAAGCTGCCGCAGTCGTCGACCGGGCAGCCAAAATGAATTCTGGAAACATGCATCGGCTGTTGATCGCAAGCGCGGTTTTATTCGCCGCGTCCTATTCCGTTGCCCAGGCCGGCCCGTGCGCCGCCGACATCGATGCGATGCAGGGGCGCGTCGACGCCAGGCTCGATGCGATTGCGGCCGCTGGGCGAACGGCGCCGCAAAGCGTCAGCGCCGATCGGAGCGCTCAGCCGACGCCGCGTTCCATCGCCGCTGCGGAGGAGAGGCTCGGCGAGCTCAACCAGCACCTCATCCGCAATATCAGGCGGGCGATGACGCGGGCGCGCGCCGCCAATGCCGGAGGCAATGAGAGGCGATGCGAAAAGGAACTGGCGAGGGTACAGCGCGCGCTCGGCCCGTAATCTCGGATTGACGAAATTTTTCCCGCTTCCAGAAAGGAATGAGTGACTATGCAGCTGTATCGTTTATTCGCTGCGGCGCTTGTTACGCTGGCGATCTCGCTTCCTGCTGCCGCTCAAGCGCCACAGCCGTGGACCCAGGTCGGTTCGCTGATGTGCAAGGTCAATGCCAATATTGGATTCATTATTGTCGGCCATCAGCCGATGGAGTGTACCTTTAGTCCGACCGGAGGCAATCCGCCGCAATTCTACGACGGCGCCATCAACACGGTCGGTATCGATGTCGGCGTCACCGAGGGCAGTGTCCTCGGCTGGGGCGTGTTCGCTCCGACTTCCGGCGTGGCTCCAGGCGCGCTCGCAGGAGAATATGTCGGCGCTTCCGGCGATATCGGCGTCGGTGTCGGCGGCGGCGCCAATGTGCTGATCGGCGGTTCGGTGCGCAGCTTCGCGTTGCAGCCCCTGTCGCTGCAAGGCTCGATCGCGCTGAATGTCGTGCTCGGCCTGTCGGCACTGAAGCTGCGGGTGCATCAATAGCGGTTCAATGACCCGAGGAGACTTTCGCCATGCGTGTCTTGCTGATGAGAGGTATCCCCGCGGTGATTTTGCTCTCGGCAAGCGGACCGGCATGGTCCGACGATGTGCCGCGCCTGAATGTCGACCCGGTATGCCACGGCATCGCGAAACAGGCCGCAGGCCCCGGTGAGAAGGGCGCGCCAGACCTCGCGTTTTCGCAATGCGTCAAGAACGAGCAGGCGATGCGGCAAAAGCTCACCGGCGAATGGTCGACCTTCATTCCGTCCGAGAAGACCAATTGCGTCGGCGAGGAAACCTCGGCTTCGCTGCCGAGCTATACCGATCTCGTCACCTGTCTCGAAATGGCAAGAGACGCGCGGCAGCTGAACAAGCCCGCTCCGGCGCAGCAGAGCAAATAAGAATCGACTTCGAACGCGCCGTGTCACGGCGCGCTCGCAATAAGAAGAAACTGAATACTGCGTTGATAACGAAAATAGAACCGGGGAGAAGACCATGTCAGCGACTGTGATCAATCTGATTATCCAGATCATCGCCGGTGCTCTCGGTGGCAATGCCGCGGGCGCGACGATGAAGAACATCGATCTCGGCACGCTCGGCAATACCATTGCCGGCGCGGTCGGCGGTGCGGGCGGCGGCACGCTGCTCACCGCGCTGTTGCCGATGCTGCAAAGTGCGGCTGGCAATGTCGATATCGGCACGGTGGTCGGCCAAGCGGTCGGCGGCGGCGTGACTGGCGCGATCCTGACCGCGATCGTCGGCATCATCAAGAACGCGATGGCCGGCCAAACGGCGAAGTAGGCCGCGCGGCAGACGCATCTTCGGGCCGGCGGCCGTTTGCCGCCGCAAATAGTGCAGGAGTACCAGTGCGACTGGATCGCCGCGGGTATCTGTTACTCGCTGTATTATTCGTTGTGTGCGTTGGTTGCCGCGCCGGCGCGCTGGCGCAGTCCATTGCACTGGCCGCGCCGTTGCCCGATCCGCTGCCGTCATGGAGCGACGGGGCGGCGAAAAAGTCGATCACCGACTTTGTCGATCGCGTGACCATGCGCGGCTCGCCGGACTTCGTTCCCGTCGATCAGCGCATCGCGACTTTCGACAATGACGGCACGCTGTGGTGCGAGCAGCCGATCTATATCCAGGTCGCCTTTGCGTTTGACGAGGTCAGGCGGCTCGCGCCGCAGCATCCGGAATGGAAGAAGCAGCAGCCGTTCAAGAACCTCCTCGAAGGCAAAATGCAACTCGTCGCTGACGCCGGCGAAAAGAGCCTGCTCGAAATCGTCATGGCGACGCATAGCGGCATGAGCGTCGATGATTTTTCCAAGACTGTGCTCGACTGGGTCACCACGGCGCAGCATCCGCGCTTCAAGCGGCCCTATATCGAGCTCGTCTATCAGCCGATGCAGGAATTGATGCGCTATCTGCGCGGTAACGACTTCAAGACCTTCATCGTATCCGGCGGCGGCATCGAATTCATGCGGCCGTGGACTGAAAAGGTCTACGGCATTCCCCCGGAACAAGTCGTCGGCTCGTCCGGCGTTACCAAGTGGCAGATGCCGCCGGATGGCAAGCCGGTCCTGATGAAGCTTCCCAAGGTCGAATTCGTCGACGACGGGCCTGGCAAGCCGGTCGGCATCAACTGGTTCATCGGCCGCCGTCCGATCTTTGCCTTTGGTAATTCCGACGGCGATCAGCAGATGCTGGAATGGACTGCGGCGGGCTTCGGCGCGCGCTTCATGGGGCTAGTGCATCACACCGACGCCGAGCGCGAATATGCCTATGACCGCCAGTCGAAAGTGGGCCGGCTCGACAAGGCGCTCGACGAGGCCAATGCCAAAGGCTGGACCGTCGTCGACATGAAACGGGACTGGAACAAGGTCTTCGCGTTTCAATAATGAGGCGAGCGGGCGGAACGGCCGACGAGGAGAAGCGCACAAGTGCGATCGCGAAACGGATGCTGACCGTGGGCTGAACAGCCCCCTCTAGGCCCCATGACAGCGGTGGACCGGAAGACCTAGAATGCAATTGGGTCGGGGTCGCAACGGGAGCAAGATCCCGGGAGCATGGCCGATGTCGATACCCCCGTCGATCCAGAATGAAGGTCAAGTATCGCCGCCGCAGCGCGAGGCGTATAACGACGCGCTTTCTTTCGTCGACCACGGCGCAGACTTTGTCCTGATCCCCGAAGGCAAGCCGCCGTCGCGCATTGCGCTGGCGCGCGAACGGATGCTGATCTGCCGCCTCTATGTCGGGCTCCTGCAAACTATCACCGACGATTACGGCACGCAGTTTGCAGCCCACAGCGACAGTCTGGCTTATCGCACCATCGGCATTTACGTCTTCCTGCGCACGGTCATGTGCTCGCCGGCGCGCGCCAGCCAGATCGCGCACGCGTTGCGGCTGCCGCGCGCGGCGGTGCTGCGGCGGCTGCAAGAGCTGGTCAAGCACGGCTATGTCGAGCGCGTCGGTAATGCCTACCGCGTCACCGACAAGGTCAATATTCCCGATCTGCAAGGTAAGTTGCAGCGGCGCATCGCCATGGTCACCGAGACCGCAAAGAAACTTTCGGCGGCGGCATAGAGGCGCGGTTTTCTAAAGCCGTTGCGGCGTCTTGGTCACAGCGTCTCGATGTGCCACACGCCGCAGGCGCGGCATTCGAAAGTGGCGAGGTCGGGCAAGCCGTCGAACCTCGGCGTGCGTTTGGCGAGCCGCATCGGCTGCGCGCAACTTGGGCAGCGCGGCGGCGAAAGCGTGGGATTTGGCGCTTTGGTTTCACACATGATGTCGCTCCCGTGCTCGATTTTTGATCGAGCTTGATCTTCCCGGAAAACCCGGTCTCCACTTTTCCGAGCAGATGCCCGTGGCGCTTCCGCGCGCGGACCTTGAGACCGGCGATGCGCTTCTTGGAGCGGCGAGGGCGGTCTCGTCTTTAGTCGATACATTTGGGAGGACCGAATTAACGGCACGTGGCGGCGCGATTAAGCTTTGGCAATCTCGCAGCGAGACCGCCGCCTGAACTGAAAACGCGGGGTCGCACCCATCGGCGTTTGATCGGTGCGGCTGCGGTCCTCGGTGTAATCGCCCGAACCCGTCATCAAGATGCCATCCGCGATCCGCGTTCGTGCCGATTGTTATCGGCGGCGTGGAACTTTCGGGAACGTGGCGCGCAAGCGCGAACGCCTCACGCGTTTGTCATCGTCCAGTCGCCACGATTGCCGATACTCTTAGCCTGACGCGGCGCGCGGGTTCCGTCCATGGCGTGCCGTGTCGCCGCAATTTGCTGCAATTTTTACGGCCCACGCGACGATGGAGTGAAGATCAAAGACCAAGAACAATAGCAGCCGGCCGGCTGCCGACACCATGTGCGCGCGGCATAGCATTGACATGCCAACGAAAGTCCATCCGGGAGGACACGATGAGCGAACGTGGAACGACCAAATCTCATTCCCCGTTTATTACCCCGACCAATAAGCCGTCTTCTGGAAGCAAGGCCGAGATCGAGCGCCGGGCAGTTCTGAAGGGGAGCTTTGCCGCTGCTAGCTTTCTAGGTAGCGGCGCATCCGCCGCAATGCTCGCCGACGTCAGAGAGGCGGCCGCCGACACCGCGCCGTCTCAGCTCCCCGACCAGATCCAGAATGCAATCGAGCGCTTTCGCTCAAGCATCCCAGCCAATTTCGATCACGACTATGTCGAGAAGGCCGTCATCCCGTTTTTTCTGACGAGCTTTTACGAGGGCGAGCGCCCGATGCTGCCGATGATCGACGTCAATTTCAGCAAGGAAAACGCGCTGCCCTACGATCTTTGGGGGCTGATCACGCGCGACTGGCGGCCGACGCCCGAGGCGGGCGTGACGGTGTTTTTGCAAGGCCTTGAGAAGCGCGGCGACAACAATCTCCGCAAGCGAATCTATTTCTCGGCGGTGACGCCGGACCTCTACAAGCCGATGTATAGGGCGAAAGTCGTCGCATTCTTTGACGGGCTCCTGGATCGGCAATTCGCCGATAAGCCGTTCATGCGGCATTACCTCGATTATTATTTCGATCTCTATTGGGACCTGCATCTCGGCGTCGCCGGCGACGCCATTCCACCGCAGGTGCGCGAGATCGGCGAAGCGTTCAACACCGTGCTGGCCTACAGGAATCCGCTGCTGCCGATCACCTACGATAACTACATGAAGGTGCGTGAACGCCTCGACTTTCTTAAATCGTGGATCGACGATCGGCTCGCCGATATCGAGAGCGGCAAAACCAAAAATCCGGAAAGGACCATAGCCTGGTATTGGCTGAAGAATGCCGGAGACGGCGCGCACTTCGCCAAGAAGGACGTCGTGTTCGAGTGTTTCCACAATTTCGTTGCCCTCAGCCAATGGGGCAACTCGATCTTCGGCATCATGTCGCGCTTGTCCGAAGGCGGCGATCCCGCGGTGAAGGCATCGTTTGCGAAGACCATGAGCGGCAAATTCGATGACGCCGGCGGCGCCGCGTATTCGCCGCTGGAATTGTTCGTCATGGAATTGTTCCGCGTCATCTCGCCGAACGGCGGCAGCATCTCGGCGATCGAAGACGCCCGGACCAGCGCCTATGGTGCTTCCCCGCAAGAAAGGTTCGGCGTTCCGCTGGAGCGGCACAGCTATATCAGCACGCCGCATACGAGCACGAGCCTCGATCCGGTGCATTGGAAGGACCCGAACGCGTTCGATCCGGCAAGGTATCTGGGCGTTCCGACCAGCGCGCAGATCACCGAAGACAAATGCCGGCAGATCGGGCTTGCCCGCTGTCCGTTCGACATCACCAATTTCGCGGTGAAGGATGGCCGCAAGGCCAACATCACCAATAGTGGCTTCGGCACGGTCTTCGGCGCCGTTGACGGCAAAAGCCTTCCGGTTTGCGACTATGCCGGCTTCGCGCCGTTCGGCTTCGGCTACCGGCGCTGTCCGGGCGAGCAGCTCACCATCAACGTCTTCGAAGATTTCCTGCGCAAGGTCTGGCGCGACAAGATCGTGTTCCGCAAACTCAACCTGCCGAATCCCGGAGAAGTGCCGATCGGGCCGAACGCCGTGATCCAAGACGACATCGGCTTCAGCAGAACCGCTTAGCGTCGCTGGGCAGCAAAGGGCGTCGCCTATTCGTAGCCGCGTGTGCCTTCGACGGCTGCCACATAACGCGCGACGGACACCTCCAACACGGCTTTGGCGTCCTTGGCGATGATGCGATCGAAATAGTGGCCGTAGATGGTCTCGAAGGCGAACGGCTGCAAGGCCGCGCCGATATGCTCGACCGTGCGCGCCGACAGCGGAATGAAATTCGGATAGCTGCGCATGAACGACAGCCATTTGCGGTCGGTGGTCACGGTGAGGATATCGCCCGCGCAAACCACGCCGCGTCCGCCCGCGCCGTCGCGCCAATGCAATACGGTGCCGCCTTCGAAATGACCGCCGCAGCGCACCAGCGTGACCCCCTCCCACAGTGCTTTGGTCTCGCCGTCCCATAGCGCGATCGTGGGATCGTTGCGCATGATCCATTGCTTGTCGGCGGCGTGCAGGTGAATAGGCGCCTTGAACGCGCGCGCCCATTCCACCATCGCCGTATAGAAATGCGGATGTGAAATCGCGATGGCGTCGATGCCGCCGAGACCCTTGATCATCGTCACGGTCGCATCGTCCAGTGTCGCGATGCAATCCCATAGAATATTGCCTTTGCCGGTGCGCACGAGTAGCGCGCGCTGGCCGATCGCGAAGGCCGGGGTCGCGCCGATGCCGATGATGCCTTTCTCGTATTCGCGGAACGTATTGGTATGGCTCTGCTGCAGAACTTGCAGCGTCGTCCAGGTCTGTCCGCGCGGCGGCACATATTGCCGTTCTTCCTCGCAGATGATGCACTGTGCGGGTGCCTCGTCGCTCTCGGCATATTGCATGCCGCAGGCGGTGCAGATGAAGAAGGGCATCGTTGAAATTCCTTGAGATTGCAAAGGCGGTGTGTCGATCGAACGGGCGGAATGCCGCTATTGCGCAGGGGAGGCGCCGGTAGCGGTGGCAAGCACAATGACCTTGGTGCCGACAGGGATGCGGTTGTAGAGATCGGTGACGTCGTCATTGGTCAGGCGGATGCAGCCCGACGACACATTATGGCCGATGGTCCACGGCTCATTGGTGCCGTGGATCCGGTAGAGCGTGTCCTTGTTACCTTGCCACAGATAAAGCGCACGGGCGCCGATCGGGTTGTCCGGGCCGCCGGGCATGCCGAGCCCGCTCTGCAATTGCGTCATGTGCTCTTTCAGCTCCGGCTTTCGCTGCAGCATTTCTGTGGGCGGATACCAATCCGGCCATTCCTGTTTGCTATGAACCATGGCCAGGCCCGACCAGCCGAAGCCCTCGCTGCCGACACCGACTCCGTAGCGAACCGCCTGCCCGCCACCCTGCACCAGATAGAGAAAATGACTGCCCGGATCGACAACGATCGTGCCGGGCGGCGCAGGCGAGGGATAGGTGACCACGCGGCGCGCAAAGGCCGGATCGGCTTCGCGCGACACCGGCGTTGTCGTGGCGCATGCGGCCAGCGCAAAGAGCACAAATCCACAGACGCCGCCCGCGAAGGCAGCGCTGCGGTTCGGAACTTTTGTGTTCCTCGGCCTCATGCGCAGGGCCAGTCTTAGATTTCCAATTCTAGCGCAAAATCGCGAAAAAGCGCAGCCGCCATGCGCCGCATAGCTGCCTCTTGAAAATCGTATTAGATTTTCAGAAGGGTCGTCCTCGGCAGCGGGCAAAGGGGCATATCTTATGAGGCGACGGGACTTCATCGGGCTGTTCGGTGGCGCCGCAGCCGCCTGGCCGCTCACCGTATTGCCGCGCAACGCATTGGCGCAGCAGACGGCAAACGATCCCGATCCCCTTTTGCAGCAGGCCCAGACTCTTGGCGCTCCCATGGCCGCGGTTGCGCGCGCCATTCAAATCTCGCACCAGCCGATTTTTCCCAAAAAAGACGCGCTCGCGGTCTTCGACATTTCACAGTCGTCGGCGAAGAAAAGATTCTACCTTTTGGATGTCAAATCAGCTCAGGTCACCGCGCACTACGCGGCGCATGGCAGGTCCAATGGACCCAACGTAAAAGCAGTCAAATTCAAAGGCTTCCAGAAAGACCTGGACATGGTGCCGCTTGGCCCGCTGAAGACCGCGCATTCCGAAGTGATGGATCACTACAAGACGATTGTCGACCGCTACGACGGCACGGTCTATCGCAACATGATCGTTGCCGTACTCGAGGGTGTCACGCCCTACAACAGCTACATCAATCACACGCCGCCGTTCAAATGGATCATCCATCCGAACTGGTACACCACCGCCGGCTATCGCGCCAAAAATGGCGGCGTGCTGGGCAGAAGCAACGGTTGCATCACCGTCGATCCGGTCGAAAACAACGAACTCATCGCGCGGCTTCAGGATGGCGCCCTGATTTACGTGACGGTCGGGGATGATCCGATCGAGCAATATTTGTAGGTCGGGCCTTTCAAGGCTCCTGCGGAAAGGACGAGAATGGGCACAGATCCAGTTGCCGAGCTGCTCAGCGATCCCCGTTTCAAAGGTAAGCCGATCACGTGGGGAATAACGTCTGAGGGCTACGATGCCATCCGCCTCGCTTGGCTGACCCACGTTCACGCCGAAGAGGTTTTGTTCAAGCCGTTCATGGAGGATGAATTCAAGACGCAGATGCAGGTCATGCTCAGCGTCTTCACCGACGATTGCGTGATGGAACTGGCGTCCACAGGGCAGCGCTGGGAAGGCCATCAGCAGGCCGCCGACTTCTATCGCGTGTTCCTAAGCTCTTTGCAGGGGATGCAGTGGGTTCCGCAGGCGCTCGTCATCGGCCCCCAGGGCGTTCTCGACGTGGTGAATATGACCGGGACGCTCATCAAGGAATTCGCCGGTCTGAAAGACGTCGGCGCGCAAGTGCACCTGCAATGGGTGATCTTCTTCCCATGGGTGCCGGACGCAGGAAAGTTCAAGGGCGAAGTGATTTATTCGATCCGCCCATTGTAGAACAGGCGCGATAGAACGATGCGTTGACCGGAATCTCGGATTACCGGCGCGGGCTGGAATAATTTCGCCATTGGCTCAATTCACGTCGATTTTTGTAGGACGGCGGGAACCGAGACGCACCGCCAAGCATTGGCGTGAGGGTTGCTTTACGAAGACGCGAACGTCCCTCTGGAGTAAACAATGGGCCTTATCCTTCTGATTGTTATTCTCTTGCTCCTGTTCGGCGGCGGAGGCGGCTATTGGGGTTACCGACGCGGCTATTATGGCGGCGGCGGTCACAGTGTGATTTGGCTGCTCGTGGTGGTCGTCGTCCTGATCGCGTTGTTTGGGCATCACGGTGTACAGATTTAAGAATTTGGGAGATTGATGTGCCGATCCTTCTTGGCTTCATCCTCGGCGTGGCGATGACGATCACAGGCGCCTTCGCGTTTGATTCCGCGACCGGTCGCGCCGCCAATGGACTAACGCCCACGAGTCAAGTCACTGGCCAGGCGCCGATGGTGAATTGGGCTGTGGTCGGCAGCGAATGGCAGAGTTTTCGGGATAACGTTCGTACGACCGCCGACAACCTCGAACGCACCATAAAGCAGCACGCCGGTTGAAGCTGACCAAAGCCAGACGTCGCCTGTCACGGTTGTCTCAGTCGATCGCGATCTAAAAGCTTGGCGTGCCGGCACACGAGATCAGTCCGGCTCGACCGTCGAAGACGGTTCGACGAGATGGGTCCATTGCGCAGAAGCTTTGAATTTCGCGTTTTGCCGTCAGCGCCACTGCCCGGCTGGTTTCCCTGAATAAGCGCTCCGATGGAAGATCCGGGCAACGATTAATCGCGGCGGCGATAGCCTACGTCGTCGGATTCCGTCGTCCAGAGGCCGCATTCGCCGCAACCATAACAATGGTATCCAGAAATCCCGCCGCTGTGCGCGGCGCTTCGGGATAGTTGCATTGTCCGTCCGCAGTTGGGGCAGGGATGGGGCTGTTCCCACACGGGGGTGACGCGGATCTGAGGCGCTTCGCGAATGATAAGCATCTCGAATACTCCCAACGCTGTGTTTCAAACGATTGAACGAAATTCAAACAGTCGTTTGAGACGGGGATGTGGCAAAAACGGATATTTTACGGGGCGCGTGGACACGAAAAATTGCGCCAGGGTTGCGTGGTTTTAATGATTGCAGGCCCGTGAGTGGCGCGGCCGTTTGCACGGGAAGCGGTAACTTCATGTCCCGTCTGGGCAATCCGGTACGAGATGGATAGGATGACGGTCTTAGAGGGTGATCACCGGTACGATTTCATACGGGCGGTGAGGGAGGCGATCATGCGTGTTCACGCGCTAAGGCAAGCAAAACTTTTCTGCGTTTTGTCCTGCTTAATCGGCGGCATCGGTACGGCATCGGCTCAGACCATGAGCTATGCCGATGCGATCTCGCAGCTCGCCGCGGCCTGCGGTCGCGACGTTGCCAGATATTGCAAAGGCGTTCCGCTCGGCGGCGGGCTCAAGAACTGCCTGGACGGCCATGCCAGCGTCTTGTCGCCGGGCTGCGCCCAGACCCGAGCCACGGTCTATGACTCGATCGGCCGGCGCGCCGCGGCGCAAAGCCATATCGGCGATATTTGCGGTGCCGATATCGAGCGGCTGTGCGGCACCTCGCATGCCGACTCGCATCTCGTCGAATGCCTGCAGATGACGTCGCCGGTCGCGATCAGTCCGGCCTGCAATCAGGCCTTCACCGATACCGGCTGGCGCACGGAGAGGGCGCAACAATGAAACCGCATCATATTTCCGCCGTCGCGGCCTTCACTTTCGCGCTCGCTCTGACGGCAGCCTTTGCGCAGAACCGGTTGGGCTCGGGCCAGATTACCAACAGCCTTGCCGCCGTCAGCGGCAATGTGCGGCTCGATCTGACCGCGTCGCAGATGCGGCAGGCGGCCTTGGACAATATCCATAATTATCCGGGGCCGATTCCGCCGCGCCCGCTGTCGTTTCCGCAGCTGCAAAACCTGGCGCAGTTCACCGTCGAAGTGGATTTCGATTTCAACTCGGCGGTGATCAAGCCGTCGTCGTATCGCACCGTCGGCGCCATCGCCGATGCGCTGCATAACCCGATCCTGCTCGGCTACGGCTTCCTGGTCATCGGCCATACTGATTCCGTCGGCGGCCGCGAATACAATATCGGGCTGAGCCAGCGGCGCGCTGAAGCCATTACCTCGGCCTTGGTCGATCCGTTCGGCGTCAATCCCGCCATACTGCAGCCGGTCGGTCTCGGCGAAGAGCAATTGCGCGACCCGGCGCATCCGACGTCGGGCGTCAATCGCCGCGTGCAGCTGATCAATGTCGGCAAGAAATTCTGCTTCGGCCGCGCCGGCGAGCAGTTTCAGTGCCAGTAGCGTAATGGATCAGACTTCATCGTGAACCGCTCGTCCCCCCGAAGGCGGGGACCTAGTACACCAACTTGATTCCCGCTTTCGCGGGAATGAGCGGAAAACGAATTTCACGGCCGCAGATAGGCGTAACCCTGTGCCTGCAATTGCGCGAGCCGCACCACGCCGCCTTTATCGGCGACGGCAAAGCCCGGCAGCAGATCGGCCAGCGTGACGTTTTGCGCCTGCATGGCGAAAATGCAGGCATTGGGCGCCAGCCCGGACTTCACGAGGTCCGCAATGCGCTTTGCCACATCGGGTGAAGCGCCTTCGGCATGAAACGCTTTCAGCGCTGGGCCGTGCACCACGAGCGCGATGGTGACGTTTTCAGGTCCGCCCATGCCTTTGTAGTGATTAGCGATATTGCCGAAGACGAATTCGACTTTGTCGAGATCGGCGAGATGATAGACCACTTTGGCGGCTTGCGGCGCGTCGGACTTGGTGTTGGTTTCGGCGTCGGCGCGGGTCGCGAGCAATGAAGCTGGCGTCATGGCGAGGGCAAGCTTTAAGAGATTGCGGCGGCGCATGAGGACTCCTGTTTACTTATGCCGCATCGCGGCGAGTTCCTTGCGATCGGTGACGAGCGATTTGCATTCGTCGAGGCTCGTGCGGTCGAGCCTGAATATCTTGTCGTCGGCGCCGCCTTGCAAGGCCCGCGGCGCTGCGCCATCCGGATCGGTGCTCTTCCAGATGCGAACGCGATCGAGCTTGACGATGAGCGAACTGTCGCTGTTGGCGAGATTGACGGCAATGCCGCCGCCGTCGCAGTCGACGTCGCATTGAAAGTCGATGCCGGCTGCCGGCATCGGATCGGTATCCGGATTGCGCACCGTCGGCGCATGGCCGCATTCGCCGCTGGAATCGAAATCGCCGGGCTGGTCGCGGAAATTGACGCCGAGCCGGAACGAATAGTCGAGATATTGGTCGTCGGGCAATTTTTCGGACGTGATGAGAAGCCTCATCACGGTGACCTTCTGCTGTGGATGCTCCGCCATATGCGCCGCGTCATAGCGCCGCGTGAAACAGGCATAGGCTTTCGGCCGCCCGACATTGCCGGCGAAAAAACGCTTGGCGAAACCGGTATCGGCCTGCTCGTCGGCGCGCAGCGGCGCCGCAATCAGCACGACCGCTGCGACGAAGAGACCGAGCGGAATTGCCCGCAAAGACTGCATTTCGTTCCCCGTTTCAAACGCTTTGGCGGCTATACATTGTACTTAGTCGTCGGCAGTTTGTGGGCCGTTCAAGCCCGGGCCCGGAGCGCTATAATCCGCGCAAAATAGAATTGGGCCAATTATAGTTGGCACAAAACAGCGAGCGCCGGATGAAGGCGCCGAATGACATACGTTTAATGGGGAGGAGTGAAATGAAGTCTTGGTTTCGCTGCGCGGCAGCGATGGCCTGTTTTGTTGCGGCCGCTGTCGCCGTGATGGCCACTGCGGCGCGCGCCGACAATTACCCGTCGAAGCCCATCACCATCATCGTGCCGGCTTCGCCGGGCGGCGTCACCGACATGCTCGGGCGGCTGCTCGCGCAGCATTTCATCGCCGATTTCGGCGCGCAGGTCGTGGTCGAGAACAAGCCCGGCGCCAATAATCAGGTCGCGGCCGAATATGTCACGCACCAGGCGGGCGACGGCTACACACTGCTCATCGGCCCGGAAACGACCTTCATCGTCAATCCGACGCTCTATGATCATCTACCCTATGACCCCGTGAAAGGCTTCACGCCGATCTCCGGCCTGGTGCAGATCGATCACGCGCTCATCCTCAATCCGGCGGTGCCCGCCAACAACGTCAAGGACCTGATCGCGCTCGACAAGGCAAAGCCCGGCCAGCTCAATTACGGCACCTATGGCGTCGGTTCGAGCGGCCATCTCAACATGGAAATGTTCAAGGCCATGACCGGCGCCAGTTTCGTCGCCGTGCACTACAAAGGCGCGACGCCGGCGATGCAGGACGTCATGGGCGGACAGATCCAATTGATGTTCGTCTCGACCGGGAGCGGCATGCCGCAGGTCAAGTCCGGCACGGTGAAGATGATCGCGGTCGGCGCGCCCAAGCGCATGGCGCTGTTGCCCGACGTGCCGACGGTTGCCGAGACCGTGCCCGGCTTTGTGGCGGTGTCGTGGTTCGCCTTGTTCGGCCCGGCCGGCATGCCGGCCGACGTGACCGGCAAGCTCAACGCCGAAGTGCGCAAGATTTTCGCCGACCTCAATGTGCAGAAGACATTCCTCGATGCGCAATATTTCGAATCTATTGCCGGCTCGCCCGAGGATTTGACCAAGCGCATCGCCACTGAGGAGCCGCGCTGGCGCAAGCTGATCGCGGACGCCCATATCAAGCTCGAATGAACGGATGCGCGCGACCGTTCATTACGTGACCTTAGCGCCACCGCGCGGCGATTTGCCGTAAATCTTGGCCGCCCGCTTCGCGCAGGTCGCACAGCGGCAGCCAAACGGCGCGATGAAAAGGTCGAAATATTCCTTGCCGTAATCGAGCGTGATTTCCTCGCCGGGTGCAATGTCGCGCAGCGCCACGAACATCATCCGGCCCTTGCGCAGCACGGCTTCGCAATTCGGCCGGCAGGCGTGGTTGATGTAGCGCCCGAGATTGCGCCGCGACGAGCCGTCGATGGTCCACTGCCGGTTGATCTCGAACATAAATTTCGCCTTGCCGTCGCGCTCGCGGCGCTGCGCCTCGGCGGTCGGGATCCGCCGGCCCTGATAGGTGACGATATAGGCCTTGGCGGCGATCGGCTTTGCGGCGAACAGGCCAAGCCCGGTTGCGGCGCGGCCGATGCGGACGATGCTGGACGACATGTCGAGCCATTAGCAGATTCGGTGCATGCAAGCGCGCGCCGGCTATTTGAGCCGGTCGCTGATCTTGTCGAGCCCGGCTTTGGCGCAAGCTTCGTCGAGATCGCCGCCCGGCGCGCCGCCGACGCCGATCGCCGCGATTGCTTCCCCGCCGGCCTTGATCACCACCGCGCCGGGCGTCAGCAAAATGTGTGGCAGCTTGGCGAGCCCGCCGGGCGAAGGCGTCGCACTGAGCCGCTGGCTGACGGCGCTATTGGCTTCCTCGCCGCGCGGCGCGCCGAGCATCAGCACCGTAAAGGCCTTGTCGTGCGAGGCTTCGAGCGCGGTCATGGTCGCGCCGTCGCCGCGCAACATCGCCTGCGTCACGCCGTCGGTATCGACCACGGTCGCGGTGACTTTGTAGCCCTGCTTGGCGCAAGCCGCGACCGCCTCGGTCACAGCTTCCGCGGCAAGCCCCGCGCCGAGCCGGTGCGTGGTCAGCACATTGTCTGCGCGCGCCGGTGCGGCACATGCAACGACGACGGCGAAAGCACAAAACGGCGCATGGAACAGCGATACGGGCTTCATTTCTCTGCCTCCTATTGGCTGCGACGCGGCTTGCGCCATGAACACCGCCACCTTGGTGCAAATTCCCATGCGCCTGGCGCCTTGTCGAACACGAACCCATTCCGGAATTGCAACGGCTGTCGCGTTGCTCAATCCGCCCGCCGGGCTATAAGTCGTCCTCCCGCCGCCTGTCTCGCCGACGCCATCCAAGAACGCTCAAGGAAACGCCGAAAGGAATTGATATGCGCACCATCACGCTCGAAGAGCATTTCACGACGCCGGCCTTTCGCGCCGGCGCCGGACGCCATCGCGAAGAGCACGCGAAAAAAGTCGGCGGCCGCCTCGCCAAGGTCTTCGAGCAGCTGGCCGATGTCGGCGACAAGCGGATTGCGGAGATGGACGCGGCGGGCATCGATATGCAGGTGCTGTCGCTCACTTCGCCCGGCTGCGAGCAGTTGGACGCCGCGGACGCCGTCGCGTTGGCGCGGGAAGCCAACGATTTCCTCGCCGCGGCGGTGAAGAAGCATCCGAAGCGCTTTGCCGGGCTTGCGGTGATGCCGACCGCTGCGCCGGACAAGGCCGCGGCCGAGCTCGAGCATATGGTGCGCGACCACGGCTTCGTCGGCGCCGTCATCCACGGCCACAATCGCGGCCGCTATTTCGACGACAAATTCTTCTGGCCGATCCTGGAGCGCGCGGAAGCGCTCGGCGCGCCGATCTATGTGCACCCGACTTTGCCGCCGCAGGCTGTGATCGACGCCTCATTCGGCGGCCTACCGCAGCCGATCATCGAGGTTCTCTCTGGATCGGGCTGGGGCTGGCACATCGAGACCGGCCTGCACATTCTGCGTCTCGTGGTCGGCGGCGTGTTCGATCAGTTTCCGAAGCTGCAATTCGTCATCGGCCATCTCGGCGAAGCGCTGCCGTTCATGGTACAACGCTTCGACGAGCGCTTCTCGCAGTCGGTGACGAAGCTGAAGCATCCGGTCAGCCACTATCTACGCCACAACGTCCACTACACGATTGCGGGTTTCAATTTTCCGGCGACCTTCCTCGATCTGCTGCTCGAGATCGGCGTCGACCGCATCATGTTCTCGGCCGATTATCCCTACAACACGATGGAGGCGGCGCGCGCCTTCCTCGATCAGATCCCGGTCAGCGCCGGTGACCGCGAACGCATCGCACACGGCAATGCGGCGAAGCTGTTCAAGCTCTAGCGAGGCCTCGTCATGGCCGGACTTGTTCCGGCCATCCACGTCTTGCTCTCTCGTTGCTTAAAGACGTGGATGCCCGCGACAAGCGCGGGCATGACGGTGTGTCATTAAAATTGTAACGAGTTTTAGAACGGGCAATTAGGACGCGTGGCGCTATCGACGGGGCATGAGTTCGATCCTCTCGATCGCGGTGTCGGGAATAACGGCAGCGTCCGAACGCCTGCAGGATTCGGCGAGCAATGTCGCCAATGTCGAATCCGACGGTCCGACATCGTCCGCGAGCGCGGCGGTGCAGGCGCAATATCCGGCAGCCTATACACCCAAAGAGTTTCATCAGGTCGCGACCGCGGGCGGCGGCACCAGGGCCGTCACCACCAACGTGCAGCCGGCGACCGTTCTCGCCTACGATCCGACCGCGCCCTATGCCGACCAGAACGGCGACGTGGCACGGCCAAACGTCGACTTCACCAGCGAGGCCTATCAGCAGCTCACCGCGCGCTACAATTTCGTCGCCAATGCCTATGTGATGCGCATCTATTCGCGGATGATGAAGTCGCTGCTGGATATTCAGACCTAGCGGCGGCGCTCTCGGGTCGATCTACCAAACTGTTCTTCGCGTCATTGCCGGACTTGATCCGGCAACCCATAATTTCCAATACAGCTAGACCTGTAGTGAGGCGGAGCCATGCCGCAATTCGGCCTGGATGCGCGGTTCAAGCTCGCCTATGACGGGCGGGAAAAGTGTATAGAAGTTCTTGACCCTCACGAAACCGAACCAGGCCCTCATGAACGCCCCCCTCACGTCGCATCCCCTCCCGCCCTATAAGCACACCCCGCTATTTCCGCTCGGCAAGGACAAGACCACGTACCGGAAAATTGCCGATGGCGTGAAGGTCGAGCGCGTGATGGGCGAGGAGGTGCTGGTGGTGCCGCACGAGGCGATCCGGGCGCTCGCCGAAGCCGCCTTCACCGACATCAATCATCTGCTGCGGCCGGCGCATCTCGCTTCGCTCAAAGCCATCGTCGAGGACCCGGAAGCCTCGTCGAACGACAAATTCGTCGCCTATGATTTTCTCAAGAACGCCAATATCGCCGCGGGCGGCGTGCTGCCGATGTGCCAGGACACCGGCACCGCTTTGATCATGGGCAAGAAGGGCCGGCTGGTCTGGAGCGAAGGCGACGATGAGGCCGCGCTGGCCGAAGGCGCGCGCGACGCCTATCTCAAGCGAAATCTGCGCTATTCGCAGCTCGCGCCGCTGTCGATGTTCGAAGAGAAGAACACGCGCAACAACATGCCGGCGCAGGTCGAGATTTTCGCCGAGCCGAAGGGTGAAACGGATTCCGCCTATAAATTCCTGTTCATCGCCAAAGGCGGCGGCTCGGCCAACAAGGCGTTTCTGTTCCAGGCGACGCCGTCGATCCTCACCCGCGAGCGCATGCTGTCCTTCCTGAAAGAGAAGGTGCTGACGCTCGGCACCGCGGCGTGCCCGCCTTACCATCTCGCCATCGTCATCGGCGGCACGTCGGCCGAATTGACGATGAAAACGGTGAAGCTTGCCTCCTGCAAATATTACGATGAATTGCCCGATCACGGCTCCGAGGACGGGCACGCGTTCCGCGACAAGGAGATGGAGCAGGAAATCCAGAAGATGACGCAGTCGCTCGGCGTCGGCGCGCAATTCGGCGGCAAATATTTCTGCCATGACGTGCGCGTGATCCGGCTGCCGCGTCACGGCGCGTCGCTGCCGATCGGGCTCGGCGTGTCGTGCTCGGCCGACCGCCAGGCGCTCGGCAAGATCACTAAGGACGGCGTGTTCCTCGAAGAACTCGAGCACAATCCGGCGAAATATCTGCCGGAGGTCGATACCGCAAAGCTCGGCGGCGAGGTGGTCAAGATCGATCTGACCAAGCCGATGAAGGACATCCTCGCGCAGCTTGCCAGACATCCGATCAGGACGCGGCTGTCGCTCAATGGCCCGATGATCGTCGCGCGCGATCTCGCGCATGCCAAATTGCGCGAGCGCCTGGAGAAAGGCGAGGGACTGCCGGATTATTTCAAGAACCATCCGGTCTATTACGCCGGACCCGCCAAAACACCGGAAGGCTATGCCTCGGGCGCCTTCGGCCCAACCACAGCGGGGCGCATGGATTCCTTCGTCGCCGATTTCCAGGCTGCCGGCGGCTCCATGGTGATGCTCGCCAAAGGCAACCGCGCACCGGTGGTGCGCGATGCGTGCCAGAAATACGGCGGCTTCTATCTTGCTTCGATCGGGGGGACTGCGGCCAACCTTGCCGAGCACTGCATCAAAAAGGTCGAGTGCATCGAATATGCCGAACTCGGCATGGAAGCGATCTGGCGCATCGACGTGGTCGATTTCCCCGCCTTCATCGTCATCGACGACAAAGGCAACGACTTCTTCAAGGCGTTGAATCTGGGGTAATGTATCTGCCCGCTTGCACGGGGACGAGCCGAAGTAGGGCGGACAAGACAACGTTCAGGGACGCGCCATTGCCGGAGCAAAACCGCACTCGCCATGCGCTGGCTTTGCTTGCGCTTCTCGCGTTGCTTGCCGCGCCTTTGATGGCGGCCGCGCAGCCGGCGCCTGAGGGCTCGGTTCCGGTCGAATTCAAGGCCGGCATCGCCGATCCGTCGAGCGCTGTGCTGGCGCTTTATATGGCGCGTTCTGCTGGCCTCGACACCGCACAAGGCCTGAGCGTCGATATCCTCGACATGAACGGCGGCAGCCGTGGCGCCGAGGAATTGCAGGCCGGCCGCATCGACGTCATGCAGGTGGGCTTGTCGTCGGTGCTCAAGGTCAATCAATCCGGCGGTAATCTGCGGCTGATCGCGGCTTTGTCCAATGTCATGCGCTTTACATTCTTTGTCGCGCGCGGCGTCACCGCTGCCGCCGATCTCAAAGGCGCAACGATTGGCATCAGCACGGCAGGTTCCGAGAGCGATTCCGCGCTCACGCTGGCTTTGCAAAAGCTCGGCCTCGCTCGCACCGACGTCGTCATCAAGGAATATGGTTCGAGCGCCCACCGGCTCGCCGCCTTGAAATCGGGCGAGATCAAAGCCGCGTTGCTTGACGAGCCGGCAGCGTCGGTGGCGCGCCAGGCCGGTCTCAATGCGCTGGTCGATCTCGTGCCGATGCAGATTCCGTGGCTGTTTGCCGGCGTCGCCGTGCGCCACGACGATATCGGGGCGCGGCGCGATCTGCTTACGCGCTTTCTCAAGGCTTGCATCGAGGGCAATTATCTTGCGCTGAGCGACGAAAAGCGCGCCAAACAGGTGCTGGCGAAAGACCTGAAAATCGCCAGCGCCAAGGATCTCGACACCGCCTATCGCGATTTCGTCGCGCAATCGCCGCCCAATCTCGAGCCGTCGCTCGCAGGCGTCCAGAACGTCTTGAAAGTGTTCCCCAATGCCAGCCAGAATGCTGGCGATTTTGTCGATCTGAGCCTGCTCGACGCGCTCAAGAACCAGGGCTTCTTCGCCGCCATGGAAGCGAAATATAAAAGGTGAGTGCCCGCGTAGGGGCGACAATGCTGAAGGAATGACAATGCAATCGGTGACTGCCACAGCGCCTGCGAGAGTCAAAGGTCCGATCGTCTGGCTTGACATGGACCAGCAGGAACTCGACGACGCTTATGATCAGATCGTCTATGCGCCGAACCGCGACCAGGTCGCCAAGCGCCGCCACGCCAACAGTGCCGCAGCGCGCACGCGGATCGGCGAGCCGTTGCGCCTTGCTTATGGCCCAACGCCGATCGAAGGGCTCGATGTTTATCGCACCCCCTCCTCATCCTCCCCCGCAAGCGGAGAAGGGAAGGAAGGGGGCGCGCCCGTTGCGATCTTCGTCCATGGCGGCGCCTGGCTGAACGGCACCGCGGCCGAATTCACCTGTCTCGCCGAACCTTTCGTGCATGCCGGCGCGCATTTTGTCGTGCTCGACTTCACCAATGTGAACGATGCCGGCGGCAGCCTGTTTCCGATGGTCGAGCAAGTGCGCCGCGCGGTGGGATTCCTTTATCGGCAGGCCAAGACATTCGGCGGCGATCCCAACCGGCTTTATCTGATCTCGCACTCATCAGGCTCGCATCTCGCCGGCTGCGTGGTGACAAGCGACTGGGCCAAGGACGGCTTGCCGCGCGACATTCTCAAAGGCGCCGCACTGTCGAGCGGCATGTACGATCTCAAGCCGGTGCGGCTGTCGAAGCGCTCCAAATATGTGAAGTTCACCGACGCGATGGAGGAGGAGCTGTCCGCCATTCGCCATATCGACCGGCTCAATGCGCCGCTCGTTCTCACTTACGGCACCTATGAGACGCCGGAGTTTCAGCGCCAGAGCCGCGACTTCGCCGCCGCGGTGAAGGCCGCCGGAAAGCCGGTCGAGCTCCTCGTCGGCGAGGGTTACAATCATTTTGAAATGCTGGAAACGCTGAACAATCCTTATGGACTGCTCGGCCGCGCGGTATTCAAACAAATGAGATTGGGCTAGCGGCCGTTCCGGCGTGGCCGGGACGATGTCGAACTAATTAGTTTGGAACTTACGCCGCCGCCGGCTTCTGCGCGGATGGTTGATGCACCGAGGTGCGGATCAGTTCCGCGCCGCAGCGTCGGCAGCCGTAGATCGTATCTTCGACGTCGGGGGCGATCAGGCGGCGGCCGCTATAGGCCATGCGGCCCGCGCAAACCGGGCACGGCATCATCAGAGACGGCAGACTCGACGTGGGTGCAGCCATGGGATGGCGCATCAAGCAAACCCTCGATCGGCCGGAACTAAAATGACCGATTTGTGAATTACCTACCCGTTTCAGCATCGAGTCAAGAAAAATTTGTGCGTTGCACACTTTTTTGCTTGCGCTGCGGCAAGCCGCGGCGGCAACGGGTCATTCTGGGACTGCGCAATCCCAACAAATGACAGGGCGGGATTGTTCCGGCGGCCTGCTTAAGGCCCGTTTACCATGGGGTCAGACAGACAATTCAGCTGCCGTGAGGTTATGTGGCTTGCGCCTGTAGGCGCCGGTCGACCTCGGCGGCGAGCTTGACCAGATCGTCTGCGACTTCGGCCGGATAGGCGGCGCCGGGCGTCAATTGCCGCAACGCTTGCGGCAGGCATTCGAGCTCGCGCTTGGCAAGCTTGCGGATGTCGTCGAGCGAAGGTCTGGGCTGCAAGCGCCGGCCGCCGCGCATCACCGGATGAATGAGCGGCTCGCCGCCTCCACCTAACCCTCCCCCGCTTGCGGGGGAGGATAGGGAGGGGG